>Ga0265798_10000073_pt1 | contig 208602 bp, 200 predicted proteins | sample P3T30metagenome_FD_192430 | JGI IMG/M metagenome (GOLD analysis project Ga0265798, IMG submission 192430) | Plant litter microbial communities from East Loma Ridge, Irvine, California - P3 T30 | ecosystem: Environmental > Terrestrial > Plant litter > Unclassified | place: USA: California... | reverse complement strand
GTACGGGACTGACCACATTACCCGCTGCCTGCGGGCCCGCAGCAATACCGTCCACTCTCTGGCGGTTACCGCCCGGCGTCAGTATTGTTCCCTGATACCCTGAGGACCCCGGGCTGCCCCGGTAGAGTGCTCCCTGTCTGACGTCCCAGTGCCTGACGTCTCCATTCCCCGAAGCGGGAGGGATTTCTTCCGGAACTGGCCTGTGCGTTGTAATGACCGGTCGCCGTGTCAAGCCGTCAATATTATCCATCGATGGATTACGGACGGCAGGGTAACTGGCTCCCATGAATACTCCATTCCGGGTTGACTGAATATCCGGCACAGCGCTATTCCCCTTACGGGAAAAGCCGCCGTCCCCTTTTTCCGTCTGTAGCCTTTGAACAGGAATGTCTGCTTTTGCTTTTGCTTTTGCTTTTACTTTCACCTGAACGGGTGTAGACAGAACGCCAGCGCGACGTAAGGGCTTTTTATTAAGAATATTACGAATATTACGAATATTACGAATATTACGAATATTACGAATATTACGAATATTACGAATATCGTCACCATAATAGCGACGATTGTCGTGCACGCTATGATTATGGACGCACTTATCTATATTATAAATTACAGGTGCCGGCCCCGACTGCGCGGGCAGGTCAGACGCCACATCTTGCGGCATTTTTCCGGTTCCATCTGGCTGGTCATTTCCTGGTAGAGCATTTTCTGGCTGACCATTATCAGACGCTGGAGATTGCTTGTCCGCAATATCTTTTACGAGCGATAGTAACTGTATACTAAGCAGATTACTCAGTCCCAGATCCATGAAGGGAGATATTTTCCTGCTCTCGTTTATTATATTTTGTTGATCCAGAATATGGCATGCGGTGGTGAAAATATCTTCAGCATTTAAGCCTGAGTCAATATGGCAACTTTTCAGATAGCTGTTAATTTCATTTTTTACTTCATTGAGAACAACCGATTTTTCAGGCAATGCCGGATCCGCAAGCATTGCTATCGCATTTTTTATTTGCTGCGCCTTGTCATAGGCCTTCAGTTTTTTACTGGATACGCCCAGCGGCGAGGTCGCGCCCAGACCATGCTTCAGCACCATATCGGCTAACTTACTTGCCAGTGACTTCAGCACAGGCAGCTTCTCTTCAGCAGAACCGGACAGCGAGGCTGTATGAAGCATAACCACGGCATGCTCTAAATCATCAAGGGCGGCCGTTCTTCCGGAAGCACTTTTGACTACAGATTCTACCTTTTTAGCGATATCTGGAGTAAGTTGACCATAAAAATGGGTAAAAGCCTGGTTCATTTTACCCTGCCAGAACTCTGTTTCAGTCGCCAGCCTTTCAGTAGCATTCAGACGTTTTTCCGGACAGGCTGCGCCAGGGGCCCTGTCAAAATATGTGGTCAACCGGTTACTTTTAAAGAGCGTAGGCGCTGTTTCTTCTGTATTATCTGTCTTTGATAAATTTCTTGCTAATGATGTCGTCGGTGAATTGCTGTTATCCGGCACTGAATATGACAGTGAAGGATTATAAGTTCCTGAAATACCGTCCATTTCTTCCTCCTGCTTTACTGACTCAGGAATGCTTTATCGCTCTCTAACAGAGCCGTAATAGTACTGCTTAAAACTTTGACCAGATTATCGAATACAGAATTAGCTGTGGTATATTTCTGCGTCATAACCTGCATGAAATTCTGAAATTTATCCGCCTGCATATCAAATCCTGCCAGCCAGGCCTGATACTGGGCAGGGTCGACTTCCTTATTGCTAACCAACCATAAAGGACCAAGACGTATCATGCCAAATGTATCTATTAGGCTTTGTTTTATGTTTTCTAAGGGAGATGTATCAATAGTGCATACATAGGTTCCATCAGCCAGCTGCTTCACGCAACTCGGATCCAGCCCCATTTCTTCAGCCCACTTCTTGGCCTCTTCGTAGGTTGCGGACTGATGCCCCTCCTCATCAGGTTGCGGAAATAAAATCGCATCCGACGGCGGTGGCGTAGCACTGTATTTATTTATCAGTTTTTCTAATTCCTTCATAATCCCTGATGCATCAACCTTGATTTTGCCATCCTCACCGGGCGTAATGAATTGCGCCAGCAGGGATTTGAAATCGGCGAAATCACTGAAGAATCCGGTATATTGGTCAAGAATATATTCATAGACGGACAGATAACTGTCGTCCATGGCACCAATGGCGTCCGTTAATGCTTGATCAATATCCCAACTGGACAGGATATCATCAGTGTCCGTACTGGTTACGCGAGCCTCAACTTCCTTCAGCCGTTCAATACTTCTCATCTGAAGTCCGGCCGTTTGTACAGACGAGTCAGCATGTGGCTTATCCTCACCGGGTTTTTGTGTTATCTCCTGATATTGCAACCAAAAATAATGCTTCAGAAGTTGAGAACTGACGTTATCGGGTGCCCGCTTAACCGTCTGGTTTATCTGCTGACACCATGCTTTTTGTAATGTCGCCTTAAGGAAGAAATGTTCCGCTTTCTGATGCTCTGGCGGCATAGTTTCCATCAGGTGAGACAATTTTTCAGGTATCACCACTTTGTTTTTAACTTCTTCGCTATAAATAATCCGGCGTTCCACTAATCCCTTCAGAAGTCTACACTCCAGTGTGGGGATGCCGGAATAATGCCGGACATGTTGGACCGTTTCCTGAGGATGATTCTGTATAGACAAAGCGTCAGCTTCGGATGAAGGGAACTCAATATTCATCCTGCTGTTCTTATGGGATATCAACTGAATAGGCATGCTTTTTTCCGCCGGTAAACCTGCCCCGCAGTGGGGCAAGAAAGTATCTCAGCCTGCCCCTGTCCGGGGCAGGAATATATCATTACATCAGGCACGCAGATTTTGCGCGACAGCGCTTGCTGCTTCAGTATGGGCACTGGCGACCTGCTGCATCACCTGCAGTAATGCTGCAATCAGCGCATACGCCGCTTCCACCTGCTTCATTTGTTGCGATGCGCTGCTGTCCATGACCCGGCTGCCACTGTCAGCCATCTGTTTCGCTGCCTGCGCCTGCGAACTTTCCACGCCAAACTGTGATCCGGCGATGCCACCCAATGCTGTCGCCGAGCTGGTGACGGCATGACCGGTCTGCGCAGTTCGCTGGCCGGAAAGACGAATATCTTCACCAGCCATGCGCTCGGATTCGGCCCGTAACTCAAGTTCCTGCGGTGTCTTACGTAATATCTGACGATCCTGTTCCTGCCGAACGGCATCTTCATCGACCAGGCGTTTTGTCGGCGCTGCGATGTTGCCGGTCGGCACGTGAGCGGCAGTTGTCGCTGGATTAACAGCGATCTCAGGGGAACCGGTTGACGTTGTTTGACCCACCTGTGCAGGTTTTTTTGTTATTGCTGCAGTGGCAGAACGCTCACTGATTCCTGTCTGCGGCTTCGCCGCCAGCGCGTGGTTCATATCCATGGCTTTGGCACGTAGCTGATGGCTGTTTGTATCGTGAATTTTTAATGCCTGTTTCTGCCGGGCAATGCCTTTATGTGCCGTTGCAGTGCCTGCGCCTGTCATCGCAAGCGTTGATACGCCCGAGGTAATCAGTTCATTTCGTCGGGCATTACCTGAACGGATCTCTTCACCGGCGGCGACTTTGCTCAGCCCGAAACTCAGCTTCGCATTACCTGTGCTGCTGTGCATTTCAGCCACTTTATTTTTAGCTTCCGCTTCAATAATCAGCGCAATCAGCCCCATCAACCTGTTCAGTCTTCCCCCCATCATACCGTCTGCTGATGGGCGGGTTCCTGTGAGTGAGTCACCAGGTGCAGCAAGCTGGTGTGAGGCTTTTTCAGTGACTTCAGCCGTGTTTCCTGTCTGCGGAACTTTAATCGCCGCAAAATTTATTCCCGCTACCGCCTGCTTTGCCTCCTCCGTTAACATTGCTTCCGTCTGCTCTGCTCTTTCCAGGGCGGCAAGCTGGCTTTGACAACGTGCGGCAATGTCATACGCCTGCTTTTCAAGCTTTGCCGAATCCATCTCAGCCACCGGCGCAGGCAGAGGCGGAACGCCCTGGATTTTCACGCCGCTGACCACACCTTTTGTCGCAAGTGTGGCCAGGAAATTTGAAACCATGAAAGCGCCAGCTTGTACGGCGCTATAGCCGCTAATTAGCTGTTTAACGTGTTCTTCATTCTGTGCCACAGAAGGCAGTGGCACGTAATGTGAGAGGGTATTTACCGTCGTCATCGTTCATTCTCTTTAATAAAGGGATAGCTGCTCAGGCCGTGATATGGCGTAATATTGCACGGCCGGTTTCCTGCTGTTTCATTAACGCTTCCGACATATTTTTTGTCATGGAGGTCAACATCTCCTGCTCACGTTTAAAGTATTCAAGGATATGTTCATTCTGCTCTCGTGACAGTTTGATGGCCGTCTCATTAATCGTCATACTGGCAAGAATTTCCGAAGTTTCTGCCTGTAAATTTCCCACCAGAATATTGCCGGTAGTTTGCGAGCCGGCCGCTGCCAACGTGGTAAACTGTCTCAGTTGTTCGAGTTGTAATAACCGCGCCTGTAAAGTGGCAGGATCGTCAGCCAGTTTATCGGCCAGCGCATTTTTGACACTGGCAAAACCTTTGCTGAGTTGATTTGATGCGGTTTTTACAATCTGCGGCATCATTTTTTTGATGGCCTGTTGCAACGCCTGTTTGACTGATTGCCCGATTATCTTCGTCAATAATTCATTCATGTTTTTCATCATGAATTTTGCTGCTGACTTCGCCACAAACGCAATCGCCACCATCACCGCTACCGCGGCTACCGCGGTCACGACCGAATGAATGGTATCCATCATATTACTGCCAGTGGCTTTATCGATGGCATTCAGCAGCAGCCCAAGCGGTGTTTTATCAAAAACTTCGGTGATAATCTTTCCGATCACGTCCATCAGCGGGTTGAGCACGTATTTCATCAGTGGATCCATCACCATTGACGTCAATGATTTACCGGTAATCGCTTCGGTGATGCCATCCGCCGCCATCAAGCCAATACCTACCGCCATCAGGCCCACACCGGCGCCCCCGAATACGGAAGTAATGGCCCCAACCAGCGTCGCCAGCCCACCCAGAATATCCGCCAGACAACCGGTGATCTTACTCGTCTCCTCGGCCCGCCGGACTTTTTCCTGGTATTCCTCAGATTTCTTCTGCATTTCTTTCTGGCGGGTCGCCTGCAGTTTATTTGACGTTTCCAGGTCAGCCTTCAGTTTGTTCACCGACAGGTCGCCCATTAACTGAATACATTCAGCAATGATTCTGGCCATAGTTCCTGCCGATGATTTATCACTCTTTTTTTGCGTGTTGCTGAATAAATCGGGCAGTACAGCATTGTGGTTCTGGTACTGGCTTTCCTGTAATACCGACGCATAGTGGCCCTGCGCAGTTTCTGCGACATGCTTTGCGGTATCAGCCTGTACGCCTGCCTGCTGGGTCGCCTTTTTTGCCTCGTCCAGCGCCGTATTTGCCTCTTTTAACTTCTGCTGTATCTGCGCATAATTTGCATCGTCAGGATTCATCCCCTCCAGCTCAGCCTGGGCATCATCCACTGCCTGCTGTTTAGCCGCCTGATCCTCCCCGGCCGCTTTCAACTGTTCCTCCGCCTGTTGATAAGCCGTAGTGGCCTTTTCTGCCGCACTGGCCGCCTGATTTATTTCCGCTGCCAGAGCCGCAGACACATTCGCCAGTGCCTGTTTATTTATTTGTAAATTACGTAAATTATCCAGCAGTTTCTGTACCGAACTGTCGCCTTGTAATTTTTGCGCATTGGCGAGAAAAAACAGTACCCGGCTGGTATGATTGGCCTGGTGAGCCGGAGCAGGTAATGAGGGAACATCATTTGCCACCCCGTTGCCAGCCGCCTGTTTCACTATTACCTGTCCCAGCGCAGCAGATATCCGTACTTTTTGCTGGATCGTTGCCCGTAACAAGCCCTGCGGTTGGGACGTTGGCATGATCTTTTTATTACCTGTTGAGGGGGGGTGTTTCTCTTTTCCCGTTTGATGTATTTCACTGTTGTTTATCTTTCCAGCAACCCTCATCGTATTTAATGCTATTTCCATACCTTCCTCTCAGTCATTGTTTTTATCTTGTTCTGTAGTACAGCTATTTTTTAAATTTTGTCTGATGGTTGTAAGATAAACGTTTGCTCTCGTGACCATTTCCTCATCGGGACAGCGTTTACAGATTAAATCAAAACACTGCATCGCTTTTGCCAGATCGCCCGTCAACAAATGGCACTGAGCGCTGTAATAGACTGAAGTAAAATCTTCTTCTGACAATGCATACGCCAGCGCATAAAAATCACAGGCTTTTTGATAATTTTTCTTTAACTGATTAACTGCCCCTAGACCAAGAAAATAATTCGCATTGTTTAAGTCATACATACACAGAAAGCTAAAAAACCTCTCTGCATCATCCAGTCGCCCCTGTTGATAGAATTTATACGCATGCGCATATAAGTTATCCAACATGTCATCAGAAACCTGATGCAACTCTTTCAGGTTCATTCCCTGATTCACTGCTGAAACCAGCAATTCGCTTAATTCATCGCCTGCCAGCGCAATAGTTTCATCATTCATATTGTTCACCTTATCTGCGCTGTCTCCATTTTATGAAGACAGATTAAATTTAATCGTTACGCTCCGGAAAAACTTCTCCGAAACGCTCATCTTCCCTGTCCTTCACGGGGATTTCACTACACCAGGCGTTCTCTACCTCTTCCAGCCAGATAAGCAGCTGCAATACCGGCTCCAGCTCGTCGAGCTTAATAAATGAGTAGCGCCGGTGAGTACGAAATATTTTGCGTGCCAGCCGGATATCTTCCACCACCGGAACACCGCACTTTTCCGCCCAGGCGCGTACTGCCAGTGCTCGCTGATTCGTCTCCAGTACCGAAATAAATGGAATCAGGGAAATTGCCGGATTCTGATAAATGCCGACAGCAATATGGGTTGGGTTAGCGATAATGACTTTGGAATTTTCAATATCTGCTTTTACCTGCTCAGAAAGCAATTCATGATGTAATTCTCTGCGTTTTGATTTTACTTCCGGGTTACCCTCCTGTTCTTTATATTCACGTTTCACTTCCTGCTTATCCATTTTAAGATCTTTGATATGCAGAAAAAACTCCGCCACCATATCCAGCACCATAATAACCAGCAGGCAGGCAAAACAAATCATCACCAGTGAGTGAAGAAACTGACCCCATAAGATGAATAACTGTTGTGGGGTGGCATGAAGCTGCGCCAGAAGTAATCCTTTGTTCCTGTCCCAAAAAATCTTGCCAGCGATGGCAAAACTGCATAAATAGAGGGAACTTTTTATGACATCTTTCGCTGCCCGTAAGCTAAAAATTTTCTTCACGCCATTTACCGGGTTAAGCGCAGCGAAGTTAATTTTCAGCGCCTTTGCAGCAATTATAAATCCCGTTTGTAATAGCGTAGGTAATGCCGAAGAAAAAACGCACAATACTATAAAAGGTAATAAAAGCTTCAACCCACTCCATATTACCGCGAGGGCATACTGCTTTGGCGGCACGGTGAAATCTGATGCAATAATGTTCTTTATCTCGGAAATTAACCCGCTAAACAGTGAAGAGCTGATAAGAACTTCAGCTCCTATTAATATCAGACAGGTGGTAATGAGATCCTTACTTTTAAAACTTTGTCCTTTTTTTGCCGCGTCCTTTATTTTCTTTGACGTGGGTTTTTCAGTTTTATTGGATGACATGATAATTCAACTATGACCTGAGCCAGTCGATGAGTGAATCAGGGACTGGTGCGAGCTGACGTAAATTATGTGGGATCACCGGCGTAAAAAAAAGTATAATCACAAAAAATGCCACGCTGCTTTTCAGCGTCAACGCCAGCGAAAATGCATTCATTTGCGGTGCATAACGTGAAAGCAGCCCCAACAGAATTTCTACCAGCAAAAAGGCGCTTACCGCCGGACTGGATAAGACCAGACTTTTAGCCATCAGTGTGGCTAAAAATGACAGCGCAGGCGTCATTGCCGGTAGTGTCATGGCCAGCGGAGGCCATAAGTGAAAGCTGTGCTGCAACACCTCAAGGATTAATGTCAGTCCACCACCTTCCAGCACCACTACCGCGGCAAAGAGATTGAATAAGCTTGCCAGTTCTGAGCTGTCTATTCCCGTAAGCGGGTTGATGCTGCTGCTAAGCGTTGCGCCACGCTGGTTATCAATAATACTGCCCACGGCATGTAATACCCACATTGGCAGATTAAAAGCACACGCCAGTAAAAGGCCGATCATTAATTCTTTAGCCAGAATCTCAATGTAATCAAGCGTGCTTAACGCTATTAAAGGATCAATTTTTACCGGCCACAACGTCAGGCTAATCATAATAATGATCGGCAGCCGTGCCGTACCCGAAAGTACAGAGCTGTTCAGGAAGGGCAACAATATAAAAGTTGGCATCACGCGCGCGGAAGCAAGGAGCGCAGCTAATAGCCAGCTATGTAGATCAAAAAAAAGTCCGGTTTGCATCAGGTCATTAGCGTTTGAACGCTAACCTCAACATTTCTCGTGCATAATTGAGTAACACGTCGCTATACCACCCCGAAAGCAGAAAAAGACATAACACGACGCATAATAATTTAATGCCAAAAGGTAAAGTCTGTTCCTGCAACTGAGTAACAGTCTGGATTAATCCCACCAGCAACCCAACTACCGTGGCGACCGCGACAGGGCCAGCTGAGAGCAGTAAAATAAGTTGCAAGGCTTTATTTGCCGCAAAAGTAATTTCATTCATGCCTATTTTAACTTCCCGTTAGCTGGCCAGATCGAGATACTGCCCGATAAGGCCTTTCGACAAGAGAGTCCAGCCATCCATTGCCACAAACAGGATCAGCTTTACCGGAACGGAAATGGTAACCGGGCTCATCATCATCATTCCCAACGCCAGCAACACACTGGAAATCAACAGGTCAATAACCACAAAAGGCAAATAGAGATAAAAACCGATTTTAAACGCACTTTTAATTTCACTTAGCGCGTAAGCAGGTAACAATGAAAAGATCGAGGCACGTGGCTCTTCTTCCGCTACCGTATCAGTATCCCCATCTCGTTGTGTCTGAGCTTGTTGGAAAAATTTTGTTAATGCCGGATCAGAATACTTTTCCAGGTAACGGCGATAGCTGTCAAAGCCATCGTCAAAAAAACGGCTCACTGACGCTACGCTATGGAGATCAACGGGCTGCTGTTGATAACTTTCATAGCCTTCTTTCACCACCGGCATCATGACAAACATCGCCAGCAATAACGCTACACCATTCAGGGTCATGTTCGACGGAATTTGTTGTAGCCCCAACGCATTCCTGACCATAACAAAGACGATTGAAAACTTGATATAGCAGGTTCCACAAGCGATTAAAAAAGGTAATAAGGTGCTGAATGCAAGTAACGCAATCAGGGAAATATCATTTTCCATTACCGGCCTCATTACAGATCGCGGTTATTTCAACGCCCATACGATCATCAATCCACACCAGCTCCCCCTTTGCCAGGGGTATGCCATTTGCCCGAATAATCACATTCTTTTGCGCGTTGGGTGTACAGCTCAGGCATGCACCCTGATAAAGCTGCTCCAGCTCCGCAACGGTAACGTTCCGCTGCTCAAGCGTAAACGTCAGCCGTACCGGCAATTTGTCGCGTGACGAGAGCCTCGGGACCTGAGTGACTTTATCATCCATGACTTCGTGTACGACGTCATCCATGTCATTTTCGGAATAAAATTCATCTTCCTGGTATTCTTCAATCATCATTTGTTCTTCCGTTTGTCTGTACAGCCCGATTTTTTTTCCACCTGTGGTGACAAAATACTCATGATGGCTGATTAGCAATACATCACCACAGTGGATCTTTCTCACCGCAGCCAGCGAAAGTTGGGCATATCCCAACGTAAAATGCAGAGACAGGGGTAAATAACCCAGATCAAGGTTCCGGGTGGTCGCCGGTACGGCTTTTAACGCTTTAATGGCTTTTGTCGGTTTCATCAACCAGATCTTACCCTGCTCAGTACACAGCGCAGGCCGGGCCTGTCGGGTGAAGCTTTCCTCATTCACCCGTCCATGGCTGACTATTTTTTGATAATCCAGTGCCTCCAGGCTGCTTTCAAAAGGTCTGGCCGAGTGGATAAACAATGTTTCAAGCTGATCGGCGCTAAAGGCCTGTGGCGCAAGCTCTGCCCGTTCCGGCATGACATGGCTAATCCATTCATATAAATCAACCATCCCCTCCCAGCCGCTGTCAGTGCGAAATAGCAGCAACTGAGATTGAGCGGGAGGTGTACAGGAAATAATCAGTGCGCCCTGCTCCTGCCAGCGTTTTAACTGGCGCGACCACGTCAGTTGCTGTTTATCCAGATGCCGTAAATATTGCGCAATCAAGCTTCTTCCTCCTTGTCGTACGGATGTCGGGACGAATGTTCATCCTGATCTTTATTCTCTGACATTTGCCCTCTGGCCGGTCCTTCCTGGATTAATGACATCGATAAACGGTGCCTGACCATGTCATCTGACGGCTGCAACAGCGGTTGACCTCTAAGGTCGATATCTACGTGACCTTTCCCCCATGATCTAAAACTGTAGGTCATTTTGGAATCAGGTTGTGATGTCGTGTTCTGCTGTATTTGTGCCAGCATGTCGTGCTTGTGTGCATTTTTTCTCTCCAGTGGTTTCCCCGAAGATATCGCATATTCAGCGCGCTCCCCAAGTGTCGGAGGGGCAGGCAAACCAGGGTCTGTTCCTGTGGTTTTACTGCTTTCTTTATTCTTCTTCCTGTCCGGCCGAACCAGCTCTGCATCCGGGCTACTGGCGCTTTGATAGCGTTGCGCAAGCGGGCGTGTGCCGGTCGCAGGGTCCGTATAGTTTTTTCCAGGAACAGCTTGCCCGGGATTTCCCACGGATACAGGGTGTACGTGGTTCACAACCTGATTAACGGGCGCTGCCACAGCCAATGATTTAACCAGCTTCCTCTGTTGCTCAACAGGCGGCAGCATCGGTGTATAGCCGGCGTCTTTTGTCGGCATTAACAGAGCAGCGCGCGTATTTTGCCCACTTTCCCGGCCAGTGGGAGGTGTTGACAAGGCAAACTGTAAGGGAGGCTGATGGTGCATGACAGGAAACAGATGACCTGTAGCAACCATTGCCGGAGTTTGCTCCCGTTCCCGTTTTTTTTTCATACGAGCAGAAAGTGACTCTACGCGAGCTGCGCCCACCTCTGCCTGATGATTCATCACCGCTTTGCCCGGCTTGACCTGTTCCATGCGCTTATTTCCTCTGCCTCAGTTTCGTCACTGAGGACGCATTTAAACTGGTGCGTATTTTTTTCAAATTGATAAACATGCTGGTATTTATTCTCCTGTCGTAATAACTGCTGCCATTTTTGTCGTGCGCTATTCCTGACCTGCTGGCAGGTCGTCATATCAGCCTGCAACTGCACAACGCGGGCATCAATATCCAGCAGACGCCGACGGAGCGTTGACTGTTTGCGTTGTAAAACAAACAGTTCTGCACGACTGGAGCGGCCGGTTATATACAGACCGCGAATAGTTTGTTTTAAACCCTGGCTCAGCGCCGACAACTCATGCAGTTGTTGTTCCAGTTTGCGCATTTTGGTTTCCTGGAGAGTAATGTGATGTTGTTGCTGTTGTACCGCCAGGGCATTACGTTGAAGCAAATGCGAAAAACTACGCAGCAAGTTCACCTAACATCCTTAACATTGTTTCAAAAGAAGTTGATTCGTCCATTTGCTGGCACAACCAGTGCGACAGGGCACTCTGTTTATTGATGGCGCGATCGCTTTCCGCATTCTGGCCGGGCTGGTATTCGCCAAGATCCAGCAGCAACTGCATTTCTTCCAGCTTCGCCATCATGCGCCGGACTTCGCCGCTTAACTGCTGATGTTCAGTGCTGCATACCCGGTTACTGATACGGCTTATGCTGCGTAATACATCAATTGCCGGATAGTGGTTTTTTGCCGCGAGCTTACGGCTGAGATAAATATGTCCATCAAGAATGGAGCGAATTTCATCTGCCACCGGATCCGTCTCATCCTCGCTTTCCAGCAGGACGGTATAAAAAGCAGTGATGCTGCCCGTTGTCGTACAGCCGGGCCTTTCCAGAATTTTTGGTAGCGCATCAAAAACCGAAGCCGGAAAACCTCGTCGCGCTGGTGCTTCGCCGGCAGCCAACGCAACATCACGCAAGGCGCGTGCATAACGCGTGATGGAATCGAGGAACAGCACCACGTTTTTACCCCGGTCGCGAAAATATTCCGCTACCGTGGTCGCCACCAGCGCTGCATTGCAGCGGTCGAGTGACGAATAGTCGGAGGTGGCATAAACAACAATGCACCGTTGCGCCCGGGCGGAATGGCCTAATGCCTCAACAAACTCGGTCACTTCCCGGCCACGTTCGCCAATCAAGGCGATGACGAAAATATCCGCATCAGCATTCTCAATCAGCATGTGCATGAGCATGGTTTTACCGCAGCCAGCAGAAGCAAAAATCCCCAGTCGCTGACCGATACCGCAGGTAATCAGCCCATCGATAGCACGTACCCCGGTAACAAACGGTTGACTGATCGCAATACGTTCATGCCAGGCGGGTGGTGTTGCTTCTGTACCACGTTGCTCTTGCTCAGCGGCCCATTCACTGCCCGTGAATCTCTGAACAATATTGCCCGCGGGATCCAGTACGCCGCCTGCTAAATCAGGTCGTAATACGACGCTCAGACCACTGCCTGTGGGGGAGATAACCGCTTCACGCGACAGGCCTTTCGCCGTACCAATGAGACTTAGCAATGTCACATTCTGATTAAAACCCAGCACCTGTGCCCGAGCCACCCTCTGTCTTTCACGCCAGTTGGTATAGATATCACAAACTTCACCGATTTTTACATCCGGCAGATTCGCTTCAATAATAGGGCCGATCAGACGCAACGGATGCGCCTGTTGCCGGAGTAAAGCACGCAGATCCATTAGCGCAACACTTCTATAAATTTATTTAACTGCTCAAAAAACTCTTCCAGAGCAGCTGCAAAAGCAGCGCCATCATACAAATGCTCTGGTTTAACCAGGCCTTTCAACATGATAACCCCTTCAAGTGCCATCAATTGCAGTTGATCCGTCGTTGAGAAAGCACAGGGCTCCATCAGCAACGCCAGCAGTTCACCGCCCTTTTGCGCGATTAAAGATGTGCTTTCTTCGCAAAGTTTCGCCCAGAGCCAAATATCACCATCATTGTTGCTGAGTAGCACGCTTGGCATATCGGTACACTCCAGTTCTATCGTCGAGTGACCATCAAAGTTATTCAATAAGGACTCATCGCAGCCGCTTTCGCGTAATGCTTCGCGTAACAGGGCTGCGATATCAATATTGTGCATTTTATTTCTCCATTAATTAAACTGTTCGTATTACCTCGACAGAAATACTCTCGGTAATTTCACCATAAGAAAGTACTTCCAGATTTTTAAAGCGAGAAGACAAAAACAGTTTCACGAAACGACGAATATCAACAGAAGATAAAACAGCGAGGTCGCGATTTGCTATTGTCAGATTATCCATAGCCAGAGTGAATCTGTCCATCAATTCATCTGCAATGGCAGGTTCAAGATTCAGGAAAGTCCCCGAGGACGTATTACGGATACCATCACGTAATCGCTCTTCAAATTCTGCTGAAAGCAGAATAACGCGCAGCGTATTATTAACAGCAAACTTATGAGAAATATAACGTGATAACACTCCGCGTACATGCTCGACCAGATTAATAACATCTTTTTCGCGCGGAGCCCAAATCGCCAGCGCCTCGAGAATCAGCTTCAGATTACGTACTGAAATACGTTCTCCAACCAGGCGTTGTATCACTTCACAAATACGCTGAACAGTGGCATGGCGCAGTACTTCCTTCATTAAGTCCGGATATTTTTCTTCCTGTTTATCCAACATATTTTTTGTTTCCTGTACGCCAAAAAATTCATTGATATGTAATATCAGCGTGGCAGACAAAAAACAGTAGAGATCGTCAACAGCCGAACGCAACTGATAACCCATTTGTGTCAGCGTTGAGGCATTCTCTTTCGCGACCCAATAGCCATTATCATTCGCAATAATATTAACCCCAAGATTATTTAGTTCGTCAGCGCTGTTAACAACCCGGACAGCATCAATATAAAACGTAAAACTTTCCGCCTTAATTTCATTAATCAGTAAAATGGCTTCATTTGACTTCAGGTTTGGGCTGCTTTTGAGTATCATTTCGGGTAGCTGGAGACCGTAATCAATAAAAAACTGACTGCGGTAACGTTCTGCAGCATTATTTTTTTCCAGCACCGACAAGATACTTTCCGCGACCAGCAACATCAGTGGCACTGCTTCGGCCGGGGTAGCGTCAAGGTTGCTGATTAACCCCAGCGTACTGTCAGGGGTATCGCTGTCATTGTGCTGCGCCGTTGCGTAGTCACCCTTTAGCTTTTCCTTCTGCTTTGGCATGGGCTGTTCCGCTCGCCATCTAATGTAAAAGACACCGGACAGTATGGCTGCAAGGCTCAGGAACACCGGCAGCGGGAAGCCCGGTAAGCTTCCTATCCCCAATGCAATAAAGGCGGCTATAAGCAGGACACTCCGATTACCCAGCAACTGGCCCATCATGGTTTGTCCCATATTGTTACCTTCCCCACTGACACGGGTAACGATAAATCCTGCACTGATGGCGATCAGCAGCGATGGGATTTGCGCGACCAGGCCGTCGCCAATAGTGAGCATGGTGTAGGTATGCATAGCGGACGACATATCCATGCCATGCTGACTGACACCCACGCTGATACCACCAATCAGGTTAATAAAAATAACGATAATGCCGGCGATTGCATCACCTTTAATAAACTTCATCGCACCATCAAAAGAGCCATAAAGCTGACTTTCTTTTTCCAGAACGCTGCGCCGTGCTTTCGCCTCTTCACTGTCAATGGCGCCATTTTTAAGATCGGCATCAATACTCATCTGTTTACCTGGCATGCCGTCCAGCGAGAAACGTGCGGCCACTTCAGCCACGCGTTCAGCGCCTTTCGTCACCACCATAAATTGTACGAGAGTGACAATAGCAAAGATAACAAACCCCACAATGAGATTATCACCTATAACAAACTCGCCAAAAGTAGCGATAATTTCACCCGCATCGGCATTGGTGAGTATCAATCTGGTGGTACTGATTGATAACGCCAGACGAAACAGGGTGGTTATCAGTAATACCGCAGGAAACGATGAAAAGCTTAATATGCGGTCAATATAAAATGACGATAAAAACACCAGCACAGCAAGTACAACATTGATGCCGATGAAAAAGTCCATCAGATAAGTGGGGAGAGGAATAACCAGCATAGCAATGATGACAATCATCAATGCCAGGATAAGAAGTTCTGGGTGGCTTGTTATTTTCGCCAGACTTTTTGCAATCACGCTAAAACCTTATTTTTAAAAAAAATAAATCTTATACTCTGAGTCATTCAGGTTGCAGGAAGGCGGCAAGCACGTGTCCCTGGGGGCATAGATAATTATGTAACTGGGGGCGCAGATAACGTGTTCGCAGCTTGCTGTAAACCGACAACATGACATTAAACTTTTCGATTTTCTGTCAACTCGATATTCCGCGTCAGTGTTGCAAGCTCTTTAAGTTCCCCCTCAAGAAAGTCCATATCCTGTTCATCATAAAAAATATTTCTCGGCAATTTCTTAAAGGCGGAGTAAATAGCAGAAAACAAAACCGAGGTCTGGGTCGCAGACAAAAGTTTCATTTTCTCTCCAAAAATATCACGCAAATAATCTCTCAGAAAAAAAGCGTTTTTAAGTATGCAAAACATAAAGTGTAACCAGTCAGTTTCTGTCGCATTGATTTGTTGTGTCATACTGTTGTTAAATAAAACAGAGATAAACACTCTGTCGCTTGAACGAATGGTTTTTACTGTACCCAACTTTCCCAGTAAATTACCAAACTCCAGTTGAGAACAGCTGGGATCCGACGCCCCCATATCAGCCAGCAATGCCCCTTCCATAAATTCAACGACATCATGACGAAACAGCGGACCATATTGCTCAACCCAGGACTGATAAATATCCACTTCATGATCATTATTGGTCAAAAAGTCACGATAGGTATTTCTTAATAAGGCCGGTGAAAAATTTAAGTGTTTACCAAACAGGCGCGCTTTTAATGCAACATTAATTCCCGCCCTCAGACTACGAGGATCTGCCTGCTTCATCACGTGTTCAAGCAGTTTTGCAAGACGTTTTTTTACCAACTCGTCCAGTTCCCGGTTATACAACATTTCCCGTAATATCAGCACCAGATCGCTGTCGTCAGGAAAAAGCGAGCGTAACTGTTGTAGTAAGGTTTGTATGTCAGCTTCCCTTCTGCCTTCAACAGCGTTGAGTAATGTGTTGATTTTGGATTCAACACCCTCCTCCAGCACCCGTTCAAGGACGTTATCACTCATGCTGCCATTTTTTTTGTCCAGATCCCGGCGATTACGAAACAGGCTGACAAATGCGGACATCTCATCAAGCGACTCAGAAAACCGCTCCAGCATAGCAGCTGGCGAATCATCCTCCTGCACCGGCGTCTCTGTCTCATGTTTACTTTCACCAGACTTTACCTGTTGTTCCTTTCCCATCTCGCTGGCTTTTTGTGTATGTCGCGCGTCTGCATGAGTTTTGAGCACCGCAGTAAGTGAACGGGAATTTATTTCCATTTTCTTGCATCCAGATAATTTTGCATCCAGTCCTGCAACCCGTCTTCAGTGAGCCGTTTTTTCATATTTCCTGTCAGTTCGCTGGCATCCGGTTTCATTGGCTCCGTGATTTCACGCGGCTGGATTAAAAAAACGCGTACCATATTTGAATCACGTGACTTGCGGTAACGAAACGCCCCACCGAGCCATGGGATATCGCCCAGTAACGGAATTTTAGCCTCACTGCCAGAACTCTCATTGCGTGTATATCCCCCAATTAGCAGGCTTTTTCCTCGTGGCACGCGTGCTACGGTACTGATATGAGTCCGTCCCACTTCCGGCATTTCTTTCCCTTCATCACTGTTAGTCGGCACGGCGTTGCCGTCTTCGACGGTGAGCATCATTTCAATTTCATTAGCCTCGGTAAAACGTGGCAGTACATTGACCGAGGTTCCGTAAGTAACATGCTGTAATTCAACACTACGTTCACCGATTAACTTGGTATAAAAGGTGCGGCTGTTATCAAAGATAGCCGGAATATTTTCCTGGGTAAGTATCATCGGTCTTGCGATAATATTTGCCTGCTCCTTTTGATGTAGCGCTAATATCTCCGCCATAAAACGGGCACCGTCAACGGTACTGGACGAACCGCCATTCAGCGAAGCCCTGAGCTGCGAGCCCATATTGACATTGCCCCCCCATTTAACACCCAACTGATCGAGAGCTTCTTTTTGCAAATCCACAATCCAGACTGACAGTTCAATATGACGCTTCTGCACATCCAGGTTACTGATAAGCGTTTGCACATATTCCACCTGTTCGGCGGTACCTTTTACCAACAGACTGTTATTTCCCGGGCTGGCAATAATTCTCAGCGCATTGGGCGCAGGACGGCCAGCTAAAGCATTATCAAGCCCCGAATCAGGTAACGCCCGATACGCTTTTGGATCTTCAGCATCAAAATCCGGCATGGCATCAGGCGTTTTACCTTTTTCAGCTACTGAAGGCACCGTTTCGTTAGCGTTTATCACTTCCACCTTCGTATCGGCTGCATTCATCAGGTTACGGATGACATTTGCTACACCGGGGATGGCAATATCTTCATCACGATATTTATAATGTCTGTCTTCTACGAAAGTATTAAACAACTGAATAACAGCGACTTTTGTATTAGTGTTGCCGGAATAGTTTCTTTTTTCATCAAGCAAACGGGCAATACTGGTAACCAGCTCCACATACACCGGTGGACCGGAAACATAAATTGTTCCACTACCATTATCCGCATGTAACGCATAGCGCTTATCATACAAATTAGCCTTGAGCAAATAATTATTAATCGTGTTAAAAGAAATATTGTGCAGAACAATGACAGCGTTACGCATTTCACCCGTGTCATAAATATAGACTGCCTGACCATCGTGATACCAGATAAGCCCCAGCTGTTCTGAAAGTCTTTCAAGCAATTGTTGCGGGTCAGAAAAGTCAAAATCACCGCTAATTTTCTTTCGCAGGGCGTTTCTGCTTAACAGGATCGGCTTACCAATGCGTGAGGAAAGCGCATCAAATACACCTTTAATTGTTTCATCGCGCGCAATGTAACCTGATGAATTTATTGCATTCCTTTCTGCAAAAGCTGTCACGGGTAAAAATGTAAAAAGCAGAATCGCTGCAATTAATCTTTTTACTTTTCCGTTATGAATGATGTTGTTCATTTTTTTGCGTCATTAATTATTGAATTTTTTAAATCCTTGGGGGAAACACCAAACAAACTTTTCACCTCCCCAGAAAAATGGGAAAGTGATGCATAGCCATGTTCAATAGCAATATCAGTCAGGCGAGGTTTTTTTTCTGTTCCGATTGACGCAAGTAACGCTCTTATTACCCGCCAGTTTTTTAATTCACATTTTGTATTCTTACCGAGTGCCTGGCGGGTGAGCCTGCGAAAATGCGAGGGCGAAAGCCCATATTTGATACTGATATCTTTTAAGAGAATATTATTTTTCGATTCTTCCAGTAAAAAGCGTATCAACCAGTAATTTTCGCTGCTACGAAAAAAAGACACGATGTCGTTGTTTTTATCCTGATTTTCCAGGAAATAGTTCAAAAACAAAACGTCAACTTTTTCCGCATCATAGTGACGAATTTCCTCACTACTCAGTGTATGGTAAACCCAATTCCTGATGCGGGCAGTAACGATATTGTGTTGCCGGGCAGCATCAACAAATGCCAGTAGCTTACAAAGCGAGGAAAAATCGAGTTCAGTGTATTTTACACTTCCGTGTATCGCCTCTAATTTCAGTAAAGCCAGGGCAACAATACCATATTCGCCCGGAGAAAGTCGCCATATTTCTCGCTGTTTCTTGGGATGTATTATGTGGAATCTAGCTCCGTCAACAGCATCAGCAGCCACGAGCCATAACTTCTCTTTGCGGATTTTCAGGTGCTCACCTGCCAGAAATAAATTCTTTCTCAGTTCCATTTGCACTTCCAGATAAGAGAATTGTAATAGCAACGTTGTATCGGTTGGATCATAACCGGTCCGGACACCAAGAAAATGATGAAATAATTACCATATCAAATAAATAAAATAAAATTATGACCTGCTCTGGTAAAGCCCTTTTTTAGTTAATACTTGATACCTTCTATAATCATAAAAAAAATTTTAACCAGAGTTTACGTAACAAATACAACCATTTGTTATACATGATTGTTTTTTAATATCATTACCACATTTCCCTCTTACCACGTAGCATAAATGATACCGGCAGGCTTAAAACTCATCATGTTTAAATGAAAAAAATATGGCAATAATATTACCGACCTCCCAGTTTTGGGAAAAAATCATAAAATCACTCCTATCGGGATCCTGTAAAGTTTTTTATTATGTTGATTAGCAAAAAGCTCGCATTAAAAAATTGCATTAATCTGATGTACTTTTTATTTTTCCTCTACAGCGCAAACTGTCATGCAACCTGTTGGACTTATGCCTCCAATAAGTTTGGTATCGACAAAAAATTGCTGATTGCTATTGCTCAGGTCGAATCAGGTATGAACCCGAACGCAATAGCCAAAAACTACAATGGCAGCTATGATATTGGATTGATGCAAATCAACAGCAGCCACATGTCACAATTAAACAAACTGGGCTTAACGGAAGAGCGTCTTAAAAGTGATCCCTGTATTTCTGTGCTGGTTGGCGCATCGATTTTGGCTGATATGATGAAGGTGTATGGTTACTCCTGGGAAGCGGTCGGTGCTTATAATGCCGGAACAGGAAAAACACACCATGATTTAAGAATGCGCTATGCAAAAAAAGTATGGGGTGTTTATCGTAACACAGGTCATTAGCAGGCTAATCCTGGAGTTATAATAATCGGTTTCATTATTTTTTTGTTGGTTACCTGAGTAACCATCTTTATCATAAAGATAGCCTTATATAATTATTTACATAGTCAACACATCGTCCTTAAACATATGTTTTCTATAGCTGCTATTCAGCATGATTAAGAATCTGTGAGGAAATTAAGAATAATACCTTACTTCCAGACTGACTATTGCCAGAAACATCTCTTTTTACTGATCCAGGTCGCATAATTTCATCGTGCAATTCCATCACCATCATTGTAAACGAATCCGCATTTTTTAATAAAAACTCACTCCTGACCTTGGGGTCTTTATTAAATAAGTATCGGGCAAGCGCTTTTTCTCCTATGAAACTAAAAGGACGATCCTGTGCTGCTTCAGTATTAACAATTGCTTCTGCTTCATTATTCGACATATCTCCGGAAAAAAGTTTATTTATTTTCCCGGGCAGAGGTCTGTTACCATGGAAATTTTGAAAATAAAAAATATCATCAGTATTAGTCGCAAGATGTGAAACTTCATGAATTATAGTTGCAACATCATCCTGAGGAGGAATTTCAGCACAAAGCGCTTTGCATGCTATTCTTGTCGCTCGGTATTGGGTGTAAGCCCCACTTTTTTTAAGATCAAAGAAAATTCGTCTTAGCGGATCCATTAAAAAAACTTCCCCCATCACTTCCTCATCAGTGAAATCTACAAGCCATACTCTCTTTAATTCATCATCGATATGATTTCGTAATTCCGCCTTCATCTTTTTAAGATTATTATAAAAACATCTTAATATAGATTGAGATTCTTGTGCTTCTGAATCAATCCTGAGAATGTTAAAGAACTTCTCCCTTAATTTATTACCATCTACCTGGAAAAGACTATTATGTACATTATCAAGAATATTATAAGCACCATTGAACTCACCTCTGATTTCATTTACAATCGCTTCATATTTTATGTCTCCTCTAAACTCCTCTTCGTTCAATCCATAAAAATAGATCTTTTTGAATTCCTTTTCGAGTTCTTTATCTATTAAATAGATGTTCTGGAATTCTTCTTCATTTTTTGTTCTGAATCCTTCCCTGTATGTTTTGAGGAGTTTTTGTTCCTCAAATTTAAACTTCATATCAGCTATTATATCTAACATACTTTGTTGAATATCGTTTTTCTCCAGATGACCATCTGATAAAGTAAACGTTTTTTCTATGGGTACAAGTATAAAGCGACTAAGTTTTTTATCATAATGACAAATGATTTTATCTTCCTGTTCAGGACCCAGTATAAAAAAATGTTCCATTAGTGGATGACGTGCCATTTCGACATATTTATCTCCTACCTTAAGGTAATTCTTTCCTTCAATCGAAGTGGTAACACCATGACTATTTTCTGATGAAAGCGTGGATACATCAATATTTCTTTCAAAATAATTTTCTGTTAAAGCATTATATAGCCTTTTAGACAAATAGGCAGGATGAGCATCTTTTCCAGATCTTTTTTTATATAATGCATCTTTTTTATCTCCCATAACCCAATTATTTTCGGCATCAATATGGACAGGATAACCCGCTTTCCTCGGTTTTTTCTTATCGTAGACTTCAAAGATCCCTTGTTTTTCTTTGTATCTGATTGGCATAAAGCGGTTCTGTATCTTAATGCAGATGAATTCTGCATCAGACCCTTTGACTGTTACATAATAAACGGCATTATGATTTGGTACATTAATAGTTTTCCCTGCGTCTCTGACATGGAAAGAAGACACATGCTTATAGGTCTCCGGTTTAATTGCCAGTTTCTTGATGATTAATTTATCTACTTCATTTATTTTCTCAGAACCAATATTAAAATCGACTTCATTAATATATTTCTCGAAAAAACCCCTTAATTTTTTTCGCAGATCTTGGCATTGCCAATAATCCATTATTTTATCTTCTTCCATGTTTGTTACATAGTCAAAATCTATAATTCTGAAGCCTTCTTTTTTGTCAAAAATAATACTTTCACTCTTTATATTATGAAGATAAATGCCTTTTGATATCAACTCCTCTGACAATTTTTCGGCAGGATCCAGATCAAGTATCGTCTTCTTTAAATCTTTTAGCGTTTCCACTTCAGCATAATTATTCAAGTCACTTAATTTTTCCCCTTCAATTTTTCTCATTTTAACGTATATACTGGCCATTTCATTTCCAAGGTCATTTATTATGACTGATGCCGCTTTTTCCCCATAAATCCGATTAAAGGCCTTGGTATTTTGGATGGCAAAATTTAATACTGATCTGTCATTATCTGTTACGATACCATTATACTCTTTTAATACAAAGTAATTATCCAGATTATATACGGTACCCATACTATTTTTAGTTATAATGTTTTCAGGATTTTTCTCATATGGAAAATCAAAATATTCCTGTTGTACGGAAGAATTACATATTTCTTTTAACATAACCCCTCGTTTAGGTCTGTTAGTACACAGGATATCATCATCAACATATTCATTATCTACGGGATTTTCGTCCTTAATTTCTGTTGGCTGCGCTGTTTTAATATTTGTTTTCCTTTCATTTAAAAAACGCCATTTTCTTTCTCCGTCCGCATAAAAAACCTCATGCTGTACTTTATTACGAATAGCGAAGTATCTTTCATTTCTATAAACCAGCTCCCATTTGTTATTATCAATTAAAGTAAAAACTTTATTTTTTTCTAAGGATATATCTTGCGGGATTATTAAATTCACTCTCTCGCTGCTGCTTATATATCTTCTTAATGTTTCGTCTACTATGGATTTGGCAATAAATAATGTTTGTGCGTGGATATCATTTAGTTTATTGGGGTCAACATTTTTTCCTTCTATCTCATCTGAGAAAACCTCAAATAAAGGACCGACTATAGTCTGTAACGAAATCAGCAGGCGCGATTCCGGAAGGAATGACGTAATCAGTGAAATAACCGCATCCACTTTTCTGGTAATAAGTTCCAGTTCTGCTATTTTTTTCGGTGAAGGACAGCCTTTTCTTAAGGTTTCATAGTAATGTATTATTAAAGAAGATTTCGCCATTTCATTAACGGGATTTTGTAATGTTTTACCAACTTGCCTTATTATTTCAATAAAAGACATATTTTCGTTAGTTTTAGCACATGAGTGGTCTATTTTCTCTTTTTTTACCTCATCAGGTTCTGGAGAGATCGTTGTAGTTTTTTTCTTCTCATAAATCACATGCGCACCAGCCTGAGGAAAAATAAAAGGATCAAAGCGTATGATTAATGTATCTAACGCATTAATACCACTATTTACTAATCCGATCAAACTTGTAGAAACATCAACATAGCTACTAATAATATTTTCAGGCTGATTTGCATTCCTTTCTCGTTTGTTAATGTTCTCCACTTTTTCATCACTCCAATAAGCAGGCTCCTGCATTACTTCTGTTTTATTAGCAGGGGGGAAATTATTTACCACTGCAGAAAAAATAAGCAAGTCGATAAAAAATTTACTTTTCCCTTGGTTATTTTTTCGATAACCTGTTAAATTAACATCTGCACTATTATTAATGTTGCTGATGTAGTCTGAAAAAAATTTAGCTGTCAGGAAAGTATCTTTTGCAATGCCTTTTTCAGCATTGTCTATTTTTCTAGACCGTTTGTTTGACGGATGTTTTTTCTGTTTAAAGCATTCTTTTTTTCGCTGTAGCCCTGTCATTATTCTGTGGCTTTCAATACTTACTGGCATTTAATTTCTCTTTTTCTGATAAAAATCAAATGTTAAATTATTCTAATGGAATTTACTTATAATTAACGAGCATATTTTCTGAAAAATTGAATGTGAAGGAGGTCCTGAATAGTATTCACCAATACCCTGTGCCGTAATTCGTATCGGGATATCAATCAGGATATACCGGGCGTAAGGCATTCTGTGCTGTTCTTTGACGAGATGGAAACAAAGTTGGTCGTAAGAGGAGCTGAAAAATCTTTAGCCATTTTGTTCTTTCTTTCAAAGAGAAATATGTCTCATCAACTGTGTGATCCTCAACACATAAAATGCCCTGGCCAGGAACGCATAGCGTGCTATTTGGTTGGGTATTGAAATGTTTGAAACTTATGCGGCGTATAGCTATTCAAAGCTGCTACGCAGGCTGATGCATTTGCGCGACGCAGGATATGATGAACAAAGCTATGCGGTAGCGCAGACATGCAGGCAGGTTCCTGGAAAAAAGCGGAAATTTTGATGTGCTGTATCCGCAAGGTTGATGCAATAAAATGGCAAATAAATCTGTTTCCACCCGGCTGGAATGTCTTGAAACGGCCTTGTATCAGATTTCAATGCTTGAGATGGAACGCTTTTGCGGGTTTTCCGTACTTTAGGAGGAATAATTCATTCGAAACTTTTAATTAACAATGAGCTAAGCCATTTCAGATTAAAGAAACTGAATATGGCATCCTGAAGAAAATGTTGCATTTACCGAGTGGGTAGCAACTGCAGTTACAAATGATTGACCAAAGAGTATTTTATCTTATTCCTTACACATCTAACCGCTGAATGTGCTAACCTCAATATCGGCAGCGTATCCTTATCCCCTGTGCGGGCCTGAGCATTAATCTAATCTTTATTTCCGACACGGGTACTGCCGCAATCCATCCGACACGCACAAGATCTTTTCTGCATTACTCATTCTTTTTTCCGGTCCTCGTTAGCAACCCTCGCTTATGCTGAAAACTGCACAACATCATTAAAGCCTGACTACCCGTGGCGAAATACTGATGTTCGCTGCCGCTCGGATTACAGGTATCTGCATCAGCGCTGATACGCTACTTCGTAGAATCAGAGCCAAAGGCTCCTCATAGAGACATTGGCGAGTGGGTGTGGCATCGTGGTTGCTTGGAATGTCATTTTGATTGTCAACTTTAAACCCATCGGCCAATGATGCTTATTCTCGGACGTGAACAGCGGTCACTGGCAGTCTGGTTCAGACATTATTCTGATTACTGGTAATCCTCTCCCGCCTGAAGAGGGAGTGATGCCATAGCGGCACGTGAGGTATACCGCAGATGAAGCGAGTTATCGCTGGCAACTTCTGAAATACATTGGTGATGTCCTGGATCGGATGATGTTCAAACATTTATTGCTGATATGGCAGACAGGGAGCCGACCAATGCACACTATACTGCCATAAAAGGATTTAATCGTTTTATTGTAGTAAATATCTTGATATACCTTTACGATTTTTCCTTTATATATATTAAAATGACCCGGTAATGTCTGTCAGAAAATTTGATAATAGTTCACATAATTACGGCTTAAACAGCATATCTGTAAGCAATCTTGATCAGTACCATCCATCTGTGTGATAGTGGAGCCACAATAAAACATTAAGAAGATCCACTTATATTTATTAGGATGCTTCTTCAATTTATTCCATAAGCAATTGAGTAAAAAATTTTTATTAAGAGAAGAGATCCATGTTTAGTCTAAATGGCATTTATAATTTATTTACAAACCACCTGTTTTATTGCTGCAATAATATAAAACATGAACCTTGCAAAGGAGAGCTTGCTGACTTAATTATTTCTGTTACAAATACTACTGCCTACCGTTTCGACCAGAGCCCTCCACAACAAATCGGGAAAATGGGGTTTTCAGGTACATTGAGTAATATGATAGGCGAAATCCGTGTATTTGATAATAATACCGTTTTTGCTTCGAGGTCTATCCCGGGAGCAAAACAATTCCTGATGATGAATAAATATGATGGCCAGTCCCAGGTGCAATATCTTTATAAGATAAACACAAGTGGGATTCGGACCTTTTCATTTGTAGATAACGCTAAGTAAAGACCAGAGAAGCTGACAAAAACGATTACTCAACAAGCAATAAATCAATTAAATTTACCTGAAAGTGAGGCCAGGGAATTAGCTATTGCAGCAATAGAAGCACAACACAAGGCTGTAGACGAGCTTTATATAGAAGACCCGGTCCCCCCATCTGAGATAGAATTTATTTCTACGATACAACTTAAAAAATAATTCTTCATCAGACTATGCAAGATAGTCGTTTTCGGTGAGTTCTCTCGCGAAAACGTGCGCATGAAGCAATAGCTCTGGGCCGAATAAAAGGAGCTGCTTACAACATTCACTTTTCCTTGTTAACTGAATGAGGATGGTGCTGCCTGCAGCCTTTTACATAGGAAAAGTATGATTTGGAGAGAAGGAATTTTCTGCTCTCCATTGATTAACCCACCGCGATAGTAGCGATACATTCATAAGCAACATGGGGATATCCCCATGAAGAAGCGCTTTTCCGGCGAACAGATCATCAGTATATCTCCGCGAGGCAGAAACTGGCATTGATGGCCGTGAACTCTGCCGTAAGTGCGCTATTTCTGATTTCACGTTTTATACCCGGTGCAGGAAGTTTAGTGGTATGGAGAGCGCCGGCCCTGCCGCCGTTACATCCGCTGGCTCTCAGTCTGACTGGCTCGATGGAGCTTATTAATGATGCACAGGCGACCGTTTGTCGGCTAAATTACCTGACCTGCACAAATGATTTCACGAAGGCGTGCCTGGCGGTGACCAGAGTCCAGAGGATTTCAGACTTTCAGGCAATACGAATTTCGGACAGCATTGCGCTGTTTCGTGGCTGTCCGGTAACGATCAGACCGTAGGCCAGAGTTTACCTGCTGTGCAGTGGACAAATGAGCCTTTGAGCACGGTGTAGAACTGCGACTAATCCAGCCGGTTAAGCCGACACAAAACGGGGGTATCAAGAGCTTTAAGGGTCGCTTTCGCGATCAATGCCTGAATGAACACTGGTTCAGCGACGTAAGTCATGCCAGGGGAACCATCAGTGAATGGCGTCAGGATTATAACGAGTGCCGCCCGTGCCGGAAGTCTGCCGCAAACTGGGTATCTCCGACGCCACGTTTTATACCTGGCGCAGGAAATACGGCGGGATTTTCCTTTCTGAACTCAGACATATGCGGCAGCCCGAAGAAGAAAATCTGCGGCTGAAGAAGCGGGTTGCCGACCTCAGCCCCGACAAAGCTATGCTGCAGGACGTGCTGGCAAAAAAGAGCTGACGCCGGCACGCCTGCGCGAATGGGTCAGGGATTTACAGCCCTAATACGGCGCCAGCGAAAGACAACTCTGTTTTGCACTAGGGCTCAGCCGCAGTTCGTTCAGATATCGTTCAGTTGCTGCCGATGACAGCGCACTGCGCCTGCGTATCCGTGAGATCACCGAAACGCGAATTCACTACGGATATCGCCGGGTACACGTGATGCTCAGGCGGGAAGGCTGGGGCGATAACCACAAAAAGATTTACCGGCTTTACAGCAAACAGGGGCTGTCGCTGCGCCTCAAACGGCCACGCCGCAATAAATCCGCACAGCGCCTGCAGCCGCAGCCGCAGGGCTTATATCCAAACCACGTCCGGGGCATGGATTTTGTTTCTGATGTGCTGTTTGACGGGCGACGACTGCGCCTGCTGACGGTTACCGACCTTTACAGCCGCGAATGCCCGGGGATCTGCATGAGGCAGAATCTGCAGGGAAAATGCCGGACAGGTGGATGTATGAAAGAGGCATCAGGATCGACTTCTCACTCCCGGGAACACCGACGGACAACGCTACGGTGGAGTCCTTCAACGGCAGGTTTAGGCAGGAATGCCTGAACGGGAACGGGTTCATGTCCCTGGAGGATGCCCGGTGCAAAATCGAGGCCTGGCGCATACTCTATAACCAGAGTCATCCCCATTCTGCGCCGGGCCGGAGACGCCCTCCGAATTTGCCGAAAATCTGCCGGTTGCCAGAATATGCACCCAGTATGAAGCCGGGTATTCCTGATTATGGCTGGATCACATACGGGGAGCGGGTCAGATCCGATATTACTAACTGAGCGTTGTATCTAATCCTGGGGACAGGTCAGTAACTAGTACTCGAGGCAGGTCAGCATCGCTCTTTACCCTCAGTAGGCAATAGTCTGAGTAAAAAAGCTTTAATGGAGGAGGTTTTCTATTTTCCAAGCGTCCTCTTTTACAGATGAACTTTGAGCTAATGGTGGAGAAATTTCCTGCAAAGCCAATATATAAAAAATCTAATGTGGAAAGATTACCCGTTCGCGTAGAAAGTAAGCATGTTGTTATTAAAAGTTATTTATTCCCTTAAAACCCGCGTTACGAGAATTATTTACGTTTGCGTGAACGTACTTCGGCTGTGATCCTTTTGTGGTTCACTTTATCGCCGATCAGTAAGTACCACTCCGCAAGCTTACGCATATCTGTGATCGGAGCTTTGGTACCAGCATCATAGGAGTTCAATTTACCAATCCAGTTATTCATAAGCTCAATACACCGTCTGGCCCACCGTCCTTCCAGGTCAGAACCTTTAACCGCGCGTGGCCGGCGAGGCAAACGGGGGCGAACAGGCTTGGCCATTTCCGGGCTGGCTTCATCTGCGTAAATAAATTTTATTGCCGTTACGGACCGCCCTGTTTTTACCGGCTCCCAGATCACTGAAATATCCGTATTCGCGTTTATCCGGTCTATAGTTGGCTGTAACAGTTTCTGGCGGAAGTCGCGGTAATCAGCATACTTACCGACAAGCCCAGCTTTCTCACGCATCCACTCCAAAGTAAGGGTGACTTCAATAGCGCCATTTTGTTTATAGCCCCTCAGATGACGGGATTTGATCAGCCAGCCATACAATCTTACCGAAAAAGGTGTATCAAGCTTGGCCAGATTGGAGAAGTTCATCTGAGTGAAGCTTTCTTTGAGCTCGTAAAGATAGGGAGCTACATCCTGTCCGAATCTCACCACTACAGCACTCTGATCATCATCATTGATATACTCCAGTCTGGAAAACCAGGCAAGCTGAACTGTTTTGACTTTGTTAGTTCTGATATCCCTTTTATAAACCGTAACCGGCTTCTTCATAAGGCTCTCAGCTGCCGTACGCAACTGAACGTGACTGCTGGTAGGATTAACGTTGAATATGCGCTGAAAGTCTTTAGGATAAAGGCGGTAGAGGATATCAGGCTGCGGACGCCGGCTGTCGATTTGAGCTAAAGCGAGATTGAGAAGACGCATTTCATCCAGCGTTACGCTGTAAGCGCCTTCCAGAAGTTCATTTCCCTGAACAACAGTTAGTTTTTTCTTTTCCATCTCGCACTCTATTGTGGAACTTTTTTTAATACTTCCACATAAAAATTCCTGAGTCAAACCTCTTCTCTTCATGATGCTGTCTGGATCGTTAATGATAAATCACAGAGGTTAGAAAGATCCAGTATCTATCAGAAAATCTCTCCACACAGTGTGATGTATCATCTCCCTGCAGTCATGAGATCCGCAGTATAAAAAGGAAAAACAGCGAGTTAGAGCATTCTCCGGCTATGAATGTACTGTGGAAAAGGGATTTTTTATCCACAGAAAAAGGATCCTCATTTTACAGGAAAAGGATCCACCACAAACAGGAAATCCCTCCACGCGTAACCGAAAATTACTCCACCTGTGACAGAAAACCACTCCACATAAATAGTTGTAACTTACTGATTAGATGTTTTTTTTTACGCAGTAAACTATAAACTAATAAACTATAAACTAATAAAAGATCAAATCATCCAGGTAAACCTGGCCGATTATCTTGTCTTTTTAACTCACACAGAGAAGATCGTATACTGATGAAAGCCTTGTGAAAGTTCTTCAGAAACACATGAAAACGCACCGTGACCTCATCTCTTTTACCTGAAGTGTATAAGAAAATCCTTCCACATACGATGTGGCCTGGCTATTCATTAAACCTAATTGCAAAAAGATTTTTATAGTTAACTAATTGTTTATTATGTAAATAATACAGGAAACCCCGCCATATTATGAAGCTGAAACGCTTTCTCTGCTCACTGGTAATGAACGATTCACTTCTCTCATGAGAGGGGCCACTTCTGAAGCATACAGGAAATTACTCCACACCATCCAGGCTGTAGGCGTTGACCGGTAGTCATAAAAAAGAGCTGTGAACTCTGAAGAAATTCTTCCTAGTTAATGATATCTACGAGCAGATAACCACGAGTTAATGTACAGAATATTTCTCCACATAAGAAATCTGTAGCCACCGTTAAGACAGCAATCTATGCACATAAGCTACTGATTTTTTTTAAAAATCATTAACAATAACGTTCACCATCTGGTAGCGGCTCTCTTTTAAAAAACTATTTTTCCGTATGACATTTTTTAACTGAACAACCGTAAAGTGAGTTAACCGGACAATTTCTGTCAGGTAATTGTTCTACATTTACGCTGTTGCCGGATACAGGAAAACGTTCCACATATCCTTAGTTATTTGCCTGCGCTCTGGCATTCTTGCTGCATGAAATCTTTCCACATCTCTTCTGAAGTCCTCATTATGCGCCATAAAGAGCCTGAATAAGATAATCGTTAATCAACATAACTAGTTGAATTTTAAGTATAATTTACGTATGTAATAAAATAGAATGTGGGGATCACTCTGTTTGTGAAGCGCACATCAGTAGAATAGTTACAAGAATCAGGACATCTTCTTATAACAGCAATGAAGCATCCAAGCAGTGAATACCGGAATTTCAATAAACGCGTGTTAAGCGGGTTTTTGATGATTTTAAGTAAAAATTCAGATAACGGTTTGAGTCTTACTGCCGATGCAATTTAATTTCTGATGATGCCTGCTGCAGCGCAGTACGGTCGGTTCGTGGCTAAGGGCGTTCAGCTGACCATAATCGTGGATAATACCGTTATAACAGGTTACGATTACGGGTACGCTTGCCAGTCCAGCTTGCGACCAAAAGCTTCTACTTTGTCACGCAAGACATCAAGCTCAGCTGTCTGGATCTGAATCGCCACGTATAATCTAGACACTTCTGAGCCGTTGTGTGGACTGGCACTATGCCGGTAGACGATCCTACCGTATATTTTGAGCATAGGAGGAGCGTATGGGCACACCACTATTTACCCCTGAATTTAAGGAAGAGGCCGACCGTCAGATCACTGAACGCGGCTATTCCGTTGCTGAAGTTTTCGACCGACTGGGCGTCTCTGCACTCAGTCTCTACAAATGGCTGCGGGTACAACTGAAACGCACCGAAGAAGAGCGGGATATTCTGAAAAGGCCGCGCGGTACTTTGCAAGGGAGCCCGACTAAAGTACCGCTTTATCAATGAACACCGTGCTGTATGGCGTGTCATGACGATGTGTCGGGTACTGTGCGTTTACCGGGCCGGATTCTATGCATGGCTGCATAACCCGGTCTCCGCACGCGATAAAGCTGCCTCATCCTGTCTATCAGCTCCTCTCTGCGGAACACCAGCCATCACGACGCTCATCTATTCTGCGCCTTCCCTTTCGGATGATAAGATCCGCCATGACGGAACTGACCATCATCAGCCGATGGCCGTATTTTGCAATAAAGGGTCAGGGAAAAATGATAATGTCCACCGTCAGCCCAGACGGACTGACCGCTTTATGTCTGTCCGTCGGTATCGCCCGGACAGGCGTTATTTATGTACTGAATTTTGTGAGACACTTTATGATGCCCATTCATGTTGGAACCGGATGTTTGCCCGCCACAATCAGCGACAGCCGCATTAACCATAACGCCCGTTCTGATATTTCCCCTGAAATGAGTGCATGGGAAAAAATCAAGGCGTTTTTCTGCCCAACGCACCAGTGTGAAACACTGGAATGCTTCAGGAATATTTGTCATCCGCCGGCCGGAACGACGCGGGAGGATGTGTTAAACAGATTTGAACAGCTCAGGACGCTCGCGTATTCCGGATACAGGGAAAACATTCAGTCCGGCCGGCACGGGGAGAACCACTTCTGTATTCTGGACACCAATAGCCGGGAGGTATTGTCAGCTACCCTTGATGATGCCGGGAGGTATAGCGTGGAATATGAGGGACGCAGAGAAACACATAACCTCACCATGGATACAGCATCGGGAGAGAAATGCGCAGAACACACGGAAGGAGAATCAGGAACTTTCCAGACAACACATGCCATCCCCACAAAGACTCCACAGACTACAAAAGGGTATGAGGCTGTCTGGTCAGCATGGGAAAGGGCTGCGTCGGCCGAAGAGGCTGCAGATCGTGCTATTGTTGTACAGAAATTGCGTGACTGCCTGCTCAATAAATCAATCTGTCTTGGCCTGTCTAACTTAAAGGTTTCCTCCTTACCCGACCATTTACCGTTTTGTATTCAACATTTACAAATCAACTACCTCCCACTGACCAGACTGCCGGCACTGCCGCACGGGCTGAAGAATCTAACTATTCAAGACTCCCAGCTAACCAGTCTGCCGACGCTGCCGCACGGGCTGAAGAGGCTGATGGTGTCCGCTACCCCACTGAACAGTCTGCCAGAGCTTCCGCCCAAGCTGGAGTGGATGAATCTCAGCAACATTACCCCACTGTCCAGCCTGCCGGCGCTGCCGCACGGGCTGAAGCACCTGATGGTGTCCGCTACCCCCCTGTCCAGCCTGCCGGCGCTGCCACACAGCGTGAAGTTGTTGGATTTCTCCGGGACGTCCCTGACCAGCCTGCCACCGCTGCCGCACGGGCTGAAGGATCTGTCGATTCGTGACACTCGGCCGACCAACCTGCCGCCGACGTTGCCACCAGGATTAAAGACTCTGCTAGTCGGGAATACCTCTGTGACCAGTTTGCCAACTCTGCCGGACAGCCTGAAGAAGCTGACAATGTATGGTACCTCCCTGACCAGCCTGCCGCCGCTGCCGCACGGGCTGACGAGCCTGGATGTGCAAAGTACCCCGCTGACCAACCTGCCGACTCTGCCGGGCAGCCTGACAGAACTGAAAATGTTTAGCACCCCGCTGAACAGTCTGCCGGAGCTTCCGCACGAGCTAATGAAACTGTATGTGAGCAGCACCTCCCTGACCAGCCTGCCGGAAAGCATCGCTGGTTTGTCCAGGGAGGCAACAGTAACGCTGCATAGGAATCCCCTGTCAGAACGCACGCGGCAGGCCCTGAGAGAAATGACCAGTGCCCCGGATTATTCAGGCCCCAGAATAGAATTCGATATGGCAGATTCTTCCGCCCCCCGGGAGACCCGGGCACTGCATATGGCGGTCGCTGACTGGCTGGCACCTGTGAATGAGGGAGAGCCGGCCCCCGCAGACAGATGGCAGGCTATTGGACGGGAAGATAATGCAGCCTCCTTCAGCGGCTTCCTGGAAAGACTTCGCGATACGGAAAACTTCAGAAAAGACTCAGGCTTTAAAGCTCAGATATCCTCCTGGCTGACACAGCTGGCTGAAGATGATGAACTGAGAGCGAAAACCTTTGCCATGGCGACGGAGGCCACGTCACGCTGTGAGGACCGGGTTACACTTGCGCTGAACCATATGAAAAACGTACAGCTGGTGCATAACGCGGAAAAAGGGGAATACGATAAAAATCTCCCCGGCCTGATTTCCGTGGGGCGAGAGATGTTCCGTCTGGAGAAACTTGAACAGATTGCCCGGGAGAAGGTGAAAATGCTGCGCTTCGTCGATGAAATTGAGGTCTGGCTGGGCTATCAAAATAAACTAAAGGCACCCCTTGGGCTGACCAGCATAACTGATGAAATGCGGTTCTTTGGCGTATCCCATATTACGGAGTCAGACCTGCAGACAGCTGAGATTCAGGTCAAGACCGCCGAGAACAGCCAGTTCAGGGAGTGGATACTGCAGTGGGAGCCGTTACGCAGCGTGCTGAAGCGCACAGAGCCGGAACGCTGGGAAGCGCTCTCCGAAAAGAAAATATCGGATTATGACGACACTTACCAGACACTGTCTGACACAGAGCTGAAACCGGCAGGACTGGTCGGCGATACAGAGGCTGAGCGTACTATCGGAGCAAGAGCAATGGAAAGTGCGGAAAAGGCATTTCTGGACGGCCTTCGCCCTATGGCGGACAAGATGCTGGCCGGACATCTGGAGACCCGGTGGTCTTAACTTAGCCCGGGCCGTCTTTATAAAAAAGGAGGAAGGTACGGAGCTATAACCTTCCGTCGAATTTTGACCGCACCGGATTCGCCCGGTGCGGTGCATCAAAAATATTCCCGCACGAACATCATCAGATCCCGCTGATAGCGCACAGGTGAAATAACGGAAAAATCTTGATTTTCTATTCCGCATAACCTTCTGAACGCGCTATTACGCAGCCACCATTGTTACTGAGAATCTCAACGGGCCCGTGCCCCAGATCAGGACGAAACACTTCTTGCAACTGGCGTAGAACGAATTAATATCAGCGAGCGCAAACTCCGCGTCATGTGTATGAATGCTACTACACCCGTAAGCGCTCATTTAGACCATCTGTGCAGCGGGCTCCGCTTCCGGGAAAAAAATAGTATCCATCATTTATAAATAGTCTGGATCATTCCTGTGTAAACAGACCGGAAATCTCATTCTGTACTCCTTGTTCATAACGTATGAGAGTTACGGTTAGCACCATTGTGCCGGCTGTTAGGTTGTTCAACGAAGCACTTATCGCTACACACGTAAAAACAGCAGTGAGCCTGATGCTGATTGTGTCGTCAAATGCAGTCTTGTCATTGAGCTCTGGAACACCGGTGGCGGCTCTGCCGGAGCCCGAAGTATCGCCACGATGGTGAGCGCCAGGGGCGTAAAACTCGGGCGATGGCTTGCCGGACGGTTGATGAAGGAACTCATTCTCAGCAGTTGTCAGATGCTAGCACATAAATACAAACGCGGAGGAAATGAGTATGTTGAAATCCCGAACCTTCTTGCCCGGCAGTTCGCCGTCACAGAACCGGACCAGGTCTGGTACGGTGATGTGACTTACATCTGGGCGGGAAAAGGGTGGGATTATCTGGCGGTGGTGCTGGACCTGTTTGCCCGCAAACCTGTGGGCTGGATGATATCGGCCTCACCGGACTCAGACCTCACCATAAAAGCGCTTCAGAGGGCGTGAGAGCTACGTGGACGGCCATCAGGCATGATGTTCTACAGCGTCAGGGGAGTCACTATACCAGCCGCAAGTAACGACAGATGCTGTGGCGCTGCCGGATAACGCAGAGCATGAGTCGCCGGAGAAACTGCTGGGATAACAGCCCAATGGAGCGTTCTTCCGCAGCCTGAAAAGTGAATAGGTACCGCCGGATGGGATATGAAAGCTCAGAGCGGAAGCACGGTCGGCCATAATCACATATATCACGGGGTACTACAACCTTCACAGACCCCACTGGTACAACGGGGGCTTAACGCCAAATGAATCAGAACGGCTGTTCCACGAACAGTCAGGTTGTGTGGCCAAAATTTGTTGACCATCACAGACTGCGTGTATTTCTTGAAGAACCGCTTTTTTATCATGAAAGACATAAGATGTGTCCGAGCGTTTATACATGCCAGTTAGCTCCTAACATTGCGAAAGCGCTGGCTGGGCTGAACCGTCACCTTAGCCCTGTTCAGTCATGTGAACCGTTGAAGAGCCGTCAGAGTGTCCAGATAGCCATGAAGGAATACACAGCGTTTTGCATTTTTCCAGGGTTGATGAACAAGTTACAATGTAAAGCGCCACACCTGAACTTTGAGCTGCGTTATCTGCCGCATAATCCGGCACTGAACGAATTGCTTGCCGGTGAGATAGATCTTGCTCCGGGCTCTAGTGAACCTGGTGAAATCAGGCATCCGGATCTGGATGAAATAGACGTGTTCAGTGATGAATTCGTGCTGATAAGTAATAAAGTCCGTAGCAGTCTTCCTCTGGGAGAATATCTCGTTGCCGGTCATGCCATGGAATGAAAAAAAGGTTCCTGGAACCACACATTGCACGTATGGGATTAAAGCGGCGTATTACCCTTAAAACACCTTCCATGTTAGGTCCGCCATTTATCATTGCTTAAAGTGAATTATTAATGGCTATCCTTTCTTTTGTCTCAAAAAAATTCGAGCAGGTGGCAGATGTTATAACTTTCAAACTGCCTTTCGATATGCTCCTTTCACGATAAAAATTTATTCGCATAAGCAAAGTGGTAAAAGGACACCTGCGGAATGGCTTAGGTTTACGATTTGCCAAAGCAACAATGAAAAGAAATTCACCTGAGTTTAGTCAGTCGTGTCCATACAGTTTATAATTCCGATGTTGATTTTTTCGCTTTTATGTAGGAATATTGATTTAAAGCTATTTTTATCCTTAAATGGAGCATTTTATCGTTATGGATTTTCATCAAACAGAGAAAGTCGCGCAGCGGGCTGGCAAAATGCTCACTGCACTGACCGAGCAGATTCAGGCTCAAAAGGAAGAGCTTAAGGAAAACGAATATTTCCAGATATATGCCAAAGCTGCCTTATCCAAACTGCCTAAATTAACCCGCGCTAATGTGGATTATGCGGTCAGTGAGTTGGAAGAACAGGGTTATGTTTTCGAGAAGCGTGCTGCTGGTTCCTCTTCCAAATACGCTATGAGCGTTCAGAATATCGTCGATATCTATCATCACCGTGGCGTTCCTAAATACCGCGATCGGCATGCAGAAGCGATGACGGTATTTGTGGGTAATCTTAAAGGAGGAGTTTCGAAAACGGTATCCACTGTTTCTCTGGCACATGCCCTTCGTGCGCATCCTCATCTGCTTTATGAAGATTTACGTATTCTGGTCATTGATCTTGATCCGCAGTCTTCAGCCACGATGTTTCTGAATCATACCCACTCAGTAGGGCTGGTAGAAACCACCTCTGCTCAGGCTATGCTGCAGAATCCGAGCCATGAGGAGCTGCTTGGTGAATTTATTGTGCCTTCAGTGGTACCGGGAGTGGATGTGCTTCCGGCTTCCATTGATGATGCATTTATTGCTTCAGGCTGGGAAGGGTTGTGTGCGGAGCACTTGCCAGGCCAGAATCCGCACGCGATCCTGCGCGAAAATGTTATCGACAAGCTAAAAACGGATTACGATTTCATTTTTGTCGACAGCGGCCCGCATCTGGATGCATTTCTGAAAAATGCAATCGCCGCAGCGGACCTGCTGATGACGCCTATTCCGCCGGCGCAGGTGGATTTCCACTCCACGCTGAAGTATCTCACTCGCCTGCCGGAACTTGTCAGCATCATTGAGGAGTCTGGCTGCAAGTGTCGTCTCAAAGGCAATATCGGCTTTATGTCCAAACTTTCCAACAAACCTGACCATAAGCTGTGCCACAGTCTGGCGAAGGAGATTTTCGGCGGCGATATGCTGGATGCTGTCCTCCCACGGCTTGATGGTTTTGAACGATGTGGTGAGTCATTTGACACGGTCATTTCCGCAAACCCTTCAACTTACGTTGGAAGCAGTGAAGCCCTGAAAAATGCCCGTTCCGCTGCCGAAGATTTTGCAAAAGCGGTATTTGACCGTATTGAATTTATAAGGATGAACTGAGGTGAGTATGAACAAAAAACGCCAGACTATTGGACGCACCTTCAGCACGCCGGTTATTCATGAAGAAATCCATGCAGAAGTACCGGGCCAGATTTTTACTCTCTCCTCTGGCAGGAAGGCGGTTTTCACTAAGGTGACTCTCCCGGCCGGAGAGATTGAGAAGGCGACTTTTGTTATTCAGGAAACAAACGGACGCGACCAGGCCGCGCTTACTCCTGAATCTCTCAAAGACATTACGCGGACAATTGGATTGCAGCAGTTCTTCCCGGCAATCGGTGTTCGTCGTAAAGAAGGGCTGGAAATTCTTGATGGTTCCCGACGTCGTGCTGCCGCCCTGCTCTGTAAAACTTCTCTTGATGTCCTGGTGACGGATGAATCACTCACGGTGTCAGAAGCTCGCGCCCTGGCTCAGGATATTCAGACCGCCCGTGAACATAATATTCGTGAAGTTGGTATGCGCCTTCTTGCCCTGAAAAACAGCGGCCTTTCCCAGAAAGAGATTGCTGAAGATGAACGTATGTCTCAGGCTAAAGTGACAAGAGCTCTTCAGGCGGCAAGCGTGTCTCAGGATCTGCTTTCCCTTTTTCCGGTTCAGGCAGAGCTCTCTTACAAAGACTATAAAGTGCTGCTTGCGGCAGAAGAGTTACTCGCTGTCAAAAACTCTTCAGTTAAAGAGCTGACGGATAACGTAATGCCAGCCATATCACTGGTTCGTGAGAATGCATTGCTGGCTGAAGATGAAGTTAAAAATAAAATTCTTGCTGAAATCCGCAGCGAAGCTGTACTCATTGGCAATACTACTCCGGCAGACAAAACAACCGTAACACCTCTCTGGCAGTTCTCTGATAAAAACAGATATGCGCGTAAAAAAAGTCGCGGTCGTATGTTCAGCTACGAGTTCAACCGGCTCTCAGCAGAGATGCAGGACGATATTGATAAAGCTGTTCAGGCTGTGCTGACAAGACACCTGAAAGACTGATTTTCTTCTCCATGGAGATTTCACTGCTAACTGAATGAAATACATAGTATTTCAATATGAATTTCACGGTGAAATCTCTAGATAATACTTCATCACACCTCTCATTATAAGACTTACCATTCTCTTCTTTCTCCACCCTAAATTAGCATATAACTCACTGAATAATAATGACTTTATAAATGAATTTCACGGTGAAATCTCCAGGCTTCCATTGCGTTTAATATTTCTCAGCACCGGCGTCAGAGCATTGTGATACAAAAAACTCCAGTTCTTCACTCAAATCACTATTTTCAGCTCTTTGAACTTATTTTTTCCAGCTAGTGTTCAGCTGAATTTTCCCAGCCGCTCAGGCATTCCTTTACGGAGATCTCAATGCCAGCTTTTCAACAATATTGTTTTTTCATGTGTTGGTGTCGTCTACGAATGAGCCATTTCGGATTTAATAAAATATCTCCTTTATAAAGAATAAGGACATCGCAAAGGCATGTTCAGCAACGAGACAACTTTTACTTTTTATCTGAATATCTGTGCAGGAAAGATTATGGGAAAATATTTACTTCACGAGCCGCGATACTTCCATCCTATAAAATACATAAATTACTAACTGCGAAGAGAGTGTTCAGAAATGAAGGGAACAGACTGGCTTTTGCTGAAGCAACGTTTGTAACGTGAAATCTTGTAAATTAATCACAAGCGGGTTTATCGACTTTATCATTTCAGAGATCAGGGCTTTATGTATGGGTACTTCATCAAGGTTTTGCGGCAGAGCCACTGCCATCCCCCTCCTCCGGCTAATCTAGCAAGAGGTATTGAACAGGATTTTTCATGACTTTGTTGTTATAGATCGCCATAAAGTGCCGGATGTTTGTGGATGATAAGAATGAGAGCCCGACAGTTACCGCCTACTGCCGCTGTCAGAATTTCGCACCATGAGTTATGCGCATCCCGCACAGAATTATTGCGTTGTATCACGGCTATCCGGCGGTGATAAGCAAAAGGGAGGGTGATGAATTTACCTTCGAGCTCTGGAACAGTGAGCTTTAAAACATGGCGTGGAGCATCAGTCTATATAGTTGGGCAAGTCGCTACAGAAAAGATTTATTGAAAATCCGAAATTAGATTACACCTACCAATAAGATCAACTGGATATTGTCTCTAATCCTCCAGAAGGCCGATGGCTGCCAATGCGCAGACAATAAAAAATAGTTATTAGTTTGAAATGGTCACCGGCACTTCTCATTGGCGATAAACAATAAAGCCAGAATATGGAATTAACAAGCATACAAGCGAATTTTGTAACTTCTCAAGAATAGTCTTCATTCTAAAATAATATTTTATCTCTTTCATACGTCCTTTTTAAATCTAGGATTAACAATCAGGTAGTCATAACTTCATATAATGAACTTTGTATGACGCTAGGAGCCTCTCGGGGATCCGCCTATCATAGGATCTGAAGAGAAGGAATGGCATCGAAGGTTGCGTAAATCCTTTCTCCTTATCATACGCCGCTACGTAAAATCTGCAGGAGTTATTCCCATTGTTTCATCCAGAATTCGCGTAGCGTTATCTTTCATAAGACTCGTGAATATTTGGAAAGTATAACCGAAGTTTTAGTTTATCCTGAGCTTGCCCTCATTCATGACGCTGATATTGCTAACAGCTCAGAGGGTTCGTCCGTGATCGGGAAGCTTTTCCCAAAAAAATACTTAGGATTAATTCCTCAGCGTAATGCGGATCAGCCGCCGCTGGGCAAAAGAGGAGGGGCGCTCATTTTTACCGGTGTCGCCTGAAAATTAGCGTGACTACCTGATGTATTTGCAGGCCTTGGGAAGGGCGTCGACAACAGTTGCGGCTCATACGTCACTTAATTCAGTGTTACATCATAACGCGGGCCTACAAACGCCCAACAGCCCACCAGTGGTGTTGCGTGCAATAAAAAAATAAACCGCAGCCTAGTCATTGGTGGCGAAAAGGCGGATCAGACTCTCCCGGTTAGAATTACCGATATTCTTCACCTTGATGCCGTATAGGCTGGCTCACCACGTCTTCTGCATTAACGAGACTTTGCTCTTTTATATATCGCTTAAGCAACTCTTCTGAGGAGCAGCGAAATGAGCCGGCTACGAATGAGGGACATTATCCGCTCATCTGTCGGGCGTATCATCCTGGATGTTGCATAGACAAAGAAGGTTGTAATGACCGGTGAGTGATTTAATCTCTCAGTGAACTTTCGATCTTAAGAGTGACTGAATGGCTGACTGAATCAGGACTGATATCAGAACCAGACGCATTTATTTTCAATCCGGTTCATCGCTTACTTTATGTGGAATGGAAAGTCTACAAAGACTTAATTAGTACTGATTTGACTGGCTACTTCCAAAGTAAAGCAGTAGCTAAATATTCAGTTGGCAAATGTTCATTAGATTGATTTTACGTTTTTTGAAAACATATTTAGCTCGTTAATAATATACTCAGGTTCTTCTTGGAAAGGCATGTTGTTCAAATCCAAAACTGAATCGCCACGGATAATCTAGACACTTCCGGGTCAATGGATCTTACGATAACCATAGACGCAGCCTGACTCAAGCCAGAACTGTTTGATCTGCCCGGTCAGCATCTGGTCTGCCTGGTGACGCTGTGAAAGTGGCTGCTGAAGCCAGACATAAAATCCACTCGGATGAACATCCAGAACCCGGTAGAGCAGACGAACAGGCCAGCAATGACTGTTGTCATGGATAAAGGCGTACCTCAGTCGGACAGTTTTGCGAAGTACGCCGCGGCTTTTTTTAGTATGTCTCTCTCGTCGGTAACCCGCTTCAGTTCTTTCTGAAGCCGCCGGATCTCAGACTGGGCATCGGACTGCGTTTTAGTGGCAGATGAATCAGGGCCATACTTTTTTACCCAGGCGTAGAGGCTGTGCGTGGTGATATCAAGACGGATGGCGACGCTTGCAATGGAGTGGCCGCGGTCAACAACCTGTTTAACCGCTTCAATTTTAAACTCTTCGGGATAACGTTTACCGCTCATGAGCACCTCTCTTTTCAGTCATCTTAAATGACTCTGAGGTGTCTGTTAAACCCGTGGCGATTCAAAACCCGTCATTTTTTTGAGGATTATCTGCCTGCAAATCCGCAAAGAGAGGTGTAAAATCCGGTTGCGCTTCTCCCCGCTCAGCGACCAGCTCAAATGTTTTATTTGTTGCTGCCGAGAAGTAGTTTTGAATCTTTTCATGATTCTGAAATGTCATTCCAGATACCACGATCCGCGCTACCGGCCGGAAAAGAGATATCTCTATCGCTGCTGCTTTCTGTTTATTAATATTCTTGATACGGGGCAACTTCAGGTAGAACGCATCCCTGAAGCGCCGCAACGGTCAGTCATGGTTGAGAAGGACGCGCGCAGGACATGAAGAAGCCAGCCATCACAGATACACTGTGAACGATCGCCATCCGCCAGATAAGTTCAGAGTGGCGCGTTACGAGCAGTCCCTCCAGCGCGTTGAGTTCGCTCATTGCGTTCTGAAACCTGACTTCGATGTTCTCCAGCGAGACCCTGTCAAGGAAGTCCTCTTCATACCGGGCAAGTAGCATCTCCTCATAAAACTGCTCCTCCTGTGTCTCCTGCTCCCAGTAGTAATAATTACCGATCTACTCCCACTCGGGCGTGTCTGGCCACACGTCCGTATAGTGTTTGGCGGCCCTCGCCTCAAACCGCTCCTCCTGCAGATCCATCATGTGCTCTTTCATGCTGCCCATTCGCAGTCTCCTTAAATGATGCCTGTCATAAAAACGAGCGTCTTAGCGTCCCGCGGGCTCGTCAAATCGTAGCGGATGGCGCTGGGGGGAAGCGGGCTGAAGATCAGCGGACTACCGTAAAGCGACAGCGACCTTTCATAACCGTCTTTGGTTAAAAGCCGCCTCGAATACTCTTCGTAAGAGCCCTGCTCCTCACAAACGAGCAGCCAGGGAGTTTCGCCCCGACAGACTGATATGTGGCAGAGCCACACGATCGCGCAGTCCAGATAGATTAACTTTGATATTATTTCATTACTTCTCATTAGTTATATAACGTTATCACTTACCGACATATTATTTATCAATAAAACTATTATTCTGCTAATCGTGTCTGTAAGTTATGATTAAGTTTCATAAGTGATAATAAACCTTCTCTTAATTAGCATATTATCTGTAATCCTGCTTATTTTAACTCAAGGCAAATACCTGAAGCACGATAGTCATGGATCCGCTTTTTACCTGTTTTAGCACTTTCGCGGAAGCGTAGCATGTCGGCGGGGCGGGAAAAGCCCGGCACTGCCGGACTCGGCAGCGGTCTTTGTCCCATATCTTGTGCCTTTTTCAGCTGCGAATGCCACCACATGTAGTGTTTAGGACGAAAATGAGCCAGGCGGGGGAGGCAGATCCGGCTCTGCCTTTTTCCGGATCCGGCCGGATGCGAGGACAGAGCAGGGGGCAGGGCGGCACCGCGTTTGGCGTATTTTCGGTTGCTTGGAGTGTTTTACGCAAAAGTGATGCAGATATGCAAAATTGATTCATTTATATGAAAATGAATTTTTGTTTTGTATTTATCGCTGATTGGTGAAATGATGAGCTCATCGCTTTTCAGGAACTGAATTATGTCTGACAGCATCAAATCAAAAAAAATACTGCCGCTTCTGCTTCCGCCGTCCACGATCACAGTCCGCAACGTCCCGCACGAGGTTGACGCGGCCATTACCGAGCAGGCGAAGCTGGCGGGTAAATCCAAGAGTGATTACGTACAGGAATTTCTGACGGCGCACTTCGGCGACCTGATCGGTAACTTTATCCGTACCAGCGAGCTGGTCGCGCTGATGGACCGGGAGGTGGCCGGTATGCTGGGTGCCTCGCTGAGTGATTACTGGTTTGATGCCGCGCAGACCCTTGCCGAGAACCGCGCCTGGTGCCGCATTCTTGGATTAAGCAGCGATGAACAGCTTCAGACAATCATGCGTAAGGGCACGGCACATCTTGAAGTCAGGGTGCGACAGTGGCGTGACGTGAACGCCGTGCCGTACGGTGTTTCCCTGCTGTTCTGCCTGTTTGCCGAGGCTGCCAGGAGGGAGCTGCCAGAGCTGCAGAATCTTCATCAGGCGCTGTTCTTCGCCATCAGTGAGGACGAATTCCTGGATCAGATTGATGAGATGCGCGCTGATATGCGGCTGGATCCTATAGAAAGACCGCTTATCTGAGGGCTGAAACGAGAAAAGCCACCCCGAGGGGTGGCTTTTCCGGTACTAACTAAAACGCACGGGTCCGAAGAAGTCCGCGCCTTGATGGTGCTTAATTTACCCGCGTCTGACGAAAGCGTCAACCCTATATCTGTAAAGCGTCGCGGAGGGCGGCATGCATCTGGAAGACTACATTTCAAAAGAGCGCCTGAAAATTTACACGGACGTGCTCAAGCTGAAGCCTGAAGAGGCGCTCGGCGGCTACAACTGGAACAAGGCGCTCTCGGCGGCCATGCAGCCGCTGATGCACTGCCTGGAGGTGACGCTGCGCAACGCTATTGACTGCGCCATCCGCTATAATCCGCCGCCGGGCGCGGCCGGGCAGTGGCGGACCGACGCATACTGGATCTACGATCTGCCGCGTTATATGGGTGATAAAACCTACATCCGCCAGGGCAAACGGTTTAAAACGGACAGGCAGGGAAAACCCCGGACGTTTCCGGACGGCAAGCCGATGTATCACTTTACCGCCTGGGAAGAGGACTGTGTGCGCAGGGTGTCAAAGCGCATCAAAGATGCCGGTAAGGACCTTACGCCCGAGCGTGTGATTTCCGGGCTGGACTTCGGATTCTGGACTAATCTACTCACGGCGGAGTATGAGGAACCGAGAAACCTCTCGCTCTTGTGGCCGCACCTGACAGCAGACGTGTTCCCGTCACGACCGGCGGGCATCCGCCGGCATCATATTGAAGACAAGTTCACCCGCATTCGCGATCTTCGCAACCGGCTGGCACACCACGAGGCAGTGTGGAAGTTTCAGGAGCTGGACGTGAACGGTAAGCCCGACTATGGCCGCCCCGTCTACGGGCTGAACGCCTCGCTGCATCTGCTACGCCGGGCGTGGGAGGATATGCTGGAAGCGCTTTACTGGATCAGCCCGACGCGCCATGCCGCTTTTATTGCGGAAGGCCATCACTTGCGGTTTGAAACGCTGGCTACGCGAGAGGGGCTACAATGTTACACAGAACGTGACAACGTTGCGCTGGGCCTGAACATCAGGTCCAGCCGAGAAGCACGAAAGCTTATCAGGTCCCTGCGGCAGGGTAAAACCGTCCGACTAACTGACCGCAACCGTCTGGTGGCCGTGATAGGTCCGTATTGGAGCCGGCTTGAAAAATAGGCTCAGCCTGAGCATGTCATCTTTATGACCGTCGGCGGTATGAAGCGGAGTGGCCAGGTATAAAAAGTAAGGATGAGGCTGTTAATTACAGTCTCATCCTCAAGAAGAAAATTTAAGTATTAGTCGGAAAAAATATATTCAAAAGCTGGATGCACCAACATAGACTCTCATTTCAGAGAGGGGCGTTGCGTCGATAAAACCACTATTAACTTCGAGCCCTACCGCTTTGAGAAGAGTATCAACTTGGCAGGAGAGTTTTAATAACTCACTTTTTTTTGCATCGTTATCAAAAATTTTTCTAGTTCCGTCAGGTACGTCAAGTTGTTTAGCTGCGTCAAAGTTATTCCATAACCAGTCCAGCCAGCGTTGTGTTTCCGCAAGTATGGCCAATTCAAAATAGCGTCCTCTGGTTAGATTAACTATATCACAGTGGTACATCATTGCAGCAATATCAAAACTACTTAATCCAATTTCAGTACCTTCATTTTCAGCATCAGCCTTGATGTTTTTCAGCAATCTTATTGACTTTCTCAGACATCCTGATGATTGATTGCATCGCGATTCAATTAAACTTATATGCAGAAAAGGAGTATTGAATATTTTTGTCGCAGTTTTTCTGTTTAATATTGCAACGCCTCTTTCCGTTTCATTGTAAGTCTGCTGATAGCTTATGGTATCCCACCATATTGCCGGAACTACATCAACGTCCCTTGCCAGCGAACCACCCGTAATTTTCACAGATTTGGCATTTTCAGTATGTACTTTTGCAGCAGGAAAGGCGTCAGCAAGACATTCCTCTACACCGGTACGTAAAGACTGCAGCACGTCCAGGCTATCACGGGATGCGGGGAGATAACTGCTGTATCTGATTCCGTCCGCTGCTGCCATCAGAACCTGTTCATCTATAGCAAGTATGTCTACGTCACTGACTCCCTTGATATGTATGTTCAGAGGCACAGAGCCCTGAAGCCGATAAACCGTTTTAATTCCTCTGGCTTCAAGTCTTTTTGCTAGCTGATTCTCAATCCTTTCACCTGTTTCTTTGCTCACCCGGGTATAGACAGAATCCACTTCTTGCATAGCGCCCAGAGCATAATTAGTCGCTTTTTTGCCTGCAGCACGGGATTCCCACGCTTCCTGCTGACGCGATTTGTTTACCAGTATTTGAGTGCTCTCAAGCATACTGTCCATCGCGGCAATCTGGCTTGCTCCTTTTCTTCTTGCCTTGAGGTTATTTACTCTGGAATCATAATTTGCTGGCATGATTATTTTCTCACTATCTGCATTGTCCCGAAAGTATTGCGTCCTCTGCCGTTGAAGTATTCGCCATCAGCAGACTTTAAATCTTCGCTAAAAGTAAACTCAGCAAAACCCATATGTGTTCTGAGATGGCTCTCATTAATTTTAGGATCGTTTCTGTAATTATAAATCAGCCTGTAACCAATGCCTTCATCATAAATAATAGAAGCTGCGATGCTATCGGACCCAGATTGAGATGTTTGCATTCTGATATGAACTTTATCCCAGGACTGAATAATTTTCATCACTGCATTCCATTTAAATTTGTCGCCTGCAATGTTTCTTCCCTCACCCTGACAGTCCCATTCACCAGAAAGATCTGGGACATTTAATAGTCGGGATATCTTGGGTGCTTTCCACCACCGGGAGTTAAAAAAATAGTACAGTCCTACGTAAATCCCTCCGGCACTGATTAAGGAAGATAAAGATGGGGGTAATACAGACTTAAAATCAAGAAAGGAATAATGCTGCATAATTGTCAGAACAATATAAATTATTATTGCCGATAATACCGACGCAACACCGCCAATGATTTTTCCGACCCTGCTACGGTTGAATCCGCAAATAACTATATATTCATGGCTTTTCATGGCACCCACTATTTAGATGATGCTGATTAAAGAATAAAGGAAGAGGCAATAACTTTTATGATATGAGAATCATCCTATATTTTCTCTGAGAGAAAATCTACTTACATCTCCTTTTGGTGAGGTGTCTATCTACATTTCATGATATGCATGTACTAAAACGACCGGTTTCGTACATATCAACTGAGTACTGTACGAAAGTGAGTGTTTTTTATTTAGTACATGACTTGTAATAAGTACACCTCTTTCGTACATAAAATAACATCATGTCACGAATTTTTGCTTATTGCAGGGTATCGACCCTCGTACAGAATACCGAGAACCAGCGTCGGGAGATTGAAGCTGCCGGGTTTGCCATCAGACCCCAGCGACTGATTGAAGAGTACATTAGTGGTTCAGTCGCAGCTGCTGAGCGCCCTGGATTCATGCGTCTGCTTGATAGAATGGAAAACGGCGACGTTTTAATTGTAACGAAGCTGGATCGCCTCGGGCGCAACGCCATGGATATCAGACAAACCGTTGAGATGCTTTCTGCCTCGGAAATCCGGGTTCACTGCCTGGCACTGGGCGGAGTGGATCTCACCAGTCCGGCCGGAAAGATGACCATGCAGGTTATATCTGCTGTCGCTGAGTTTGAACGTGATCTGTTACTTGAGCGCACGCATGCGGGTATTGCACGGGCAAAGGCATCCGGAAAGCGTTTTGGTCGCCCGCCAGCTTTGAATGATGATCAGAAACGGATGGCAGTAGAACAGCTGAATGCTGGCGTCAGCGTCAGTGCGGTTGCCCGGGAGTTCAATACAACGCGTCAAACCATACTTAGAGTAAAATTAGCGGCTGGCCGTAATGAAGAACATAGTTAATAAACAAGCCAGATATGACTTTTAGTCGCGCAGTGATTTCCCCCGCCGTGTTCACCATGCCTTGTTTTTTCACAAATCAAAAATAACACGATTTATTTGCAACAATCACTACATACAGGATATAGAATACTGTTAGCACACAAAATGTTGCTTTTGTTGTTATCAGTTATAACATGCCGGAGGGTGAGTTTCGGGCGTAAAAAAACCGACTGGTGAGATCGGTTTTTTTACGTTTCCGGTGTGGAGTTGGTGCTCTGACCGGAGGAGAACGCTTTACATTGCATATTTCTGTCAACGATTCTTCGAACCGTTAAGCGCCGACGGGCTTAACGGTTCATTGATCTTCCTGATTAAGGTTTGCTGCACCTCTCCCACCAGTGACTTCCCTGTGAAGCCGCTGTGAACACATCTCCCATAACAGGCGTTATTTCTTTAATATTCCGCTGTTCTGCCAGTGCAGTGCTGTCCCTGACGGGGTCGTTCCATTTATGAAAAGCCATAGCATAGGCTCCCCAGTGTACCGGTACGAATGCCTCTGCGCCGGCGTCTGCTGCTGCCTGTACAGTCTGAGCAGGGGACATGTGATCATCTGCCCATTTCGGATCGTACTGCCCGTTCTCAATAAACGCTAAACTGAAGGGGCCGAATCGCTTTCGTATTTCGGAAAAGTGCCGGCTGTATCCTGTATCACCGCTATAAAAATAACGTTTCTCCGGCGTTTCAATCACCCAGCCCGCCCAGAGCGTTTTATTCGTATCTGTCAGTCCCCGCCCAGAGATATGCTGTGCCGGCACGGTCGTATAGCGGATCCCTTCATGCTCCCATGTCTGATACCAGTCCAGCTCCGTTATATGATCGGCAGGCACGCCCCATTCGGTTAGCTGCTCAGCCAGCCCTGAGGGAACGACGTAGTGCGCCTTTTTGTTCGAAAAAAATCGCGCGGTGTCTTCTTCAAGGTGATCAAAATGATTGTGGCTGATGAGTATGGTGTCAATTGCGGGCAGTGAAGCCCGGGACGCCGGCGAAGGTTGCCAGCGTGGAAATAACCAGCTAAAAGGCGAGGCTAAGCCAAAAACAGGATCGATCATGACCGTCTGTCCACTCAGGTGCATCAGGATTGTGGAATGACCAAACCAGACAAATCTGTCCGTGCCGTCATTCTGTAAAAATGTGCTCCAGCGCGGGCGCTGGACTGGCAGGTTACAGGGTGGTGTGTTGCTGCTGTTAAGAAAGGCAAGCCGCCAGAAAATTTCTGCTTCCTGCCACAAACCTGGACGGTCAGTGCTCTGTCCGTTAGCCTCCCGGTTCAGGCCAGGGGAAAAATACACACCATGCGTGGGATCATAGTGATCGGAAGCGGCGAGTACGGCGGCACTGCCCGGCAGTGCGGAAAAAAAAGACAGCATCGAGAACGAAACTATCTTCATGAATGATTTCATAGCAACCTGCTGAAGTAGGTGAGGAATATCATTTAGCAACCCGCTACGGGTTGAGGGTATTTCAGAAACTTGCAGAACGTGACGGCTATGTGGATGTTGCAGCTGTTGTCTCTCTTCCGTTACAGCCTCGCATCGCTGTCAAAGGCACCGGGTACCGCCAGGGGCAGGCATCGCCTGTCATACAGCAAAAGTTTGCATCCTGTGTAATGTCTGAATTAACGAAAAAATAACATTACATTACGTGCTGAATAAAAAAATACGGACGCCAAGTTAGAGAATTATATGCGTATGGTGTTTAATAGTCAGTGATCTTTCGCGGTATGACTCATATTTCAGTTATGAGTAAACTGAATTAATCGCTTGTCTCAACAGCAGTAAAAACAATAAAACCATTACTGAACTTTTCTCATAACTCTTTTCAGGATAATTTTATCATTTCCGCGGTAATGTTTTCATATACTCCAGTTCAACCCTGAATATAAGGAGCTTATGGTGAAAATTAAAGCGGTTGGCGCTTATGCGCCCGAAAAGCCACTTGAAAAGCTGAATATCACGCGACGTGAATTAGGCCCTCATGATGTTTCAATTGAAATTGCGTATTGTGGTATCTGCCATTCCGATATTCATCAGGTGCGCTCAGAATGGGAAGGGACTCATTATCCCTGCGTGCCCGGTCATGAAATTGTGGGACGCGTCATTGCTGTAGGCGAACATGTTTCCTCTTTCTCTAAAGGTGCACTGGTCGGGATCGGCTGCATCGTTGACAGCTGTAAGCACTGCGAAGAATGTGGTGAAGGGATGGAGAACTATTGCGACGGTATGGTGGGAACTTATAATTTTCCCACCATGGACAGCCTGGGGTACACCCTCGGGGGATATTCGCAACAAATCGTTGTGCATGAACGCTATGTGTTATGTATTCGTCATAACGAAGATCAGCTTGCTGCCGTCGCACCTTTACTCTGTGCCGGTATCACAACCTACTCTCCTCTGCGACACTGGAAAGCCGGGCCCGGAAAAAAGGTCGGTATCGTTGGCATTGGCGGGCTGGGGCATATGGGGATTAAACTTGCCCATGCCATGGGGGCGCACGTTGTGGCCTTTACAACGTCAGAGGCAAAATCCCGTGAGGCACTGGCTCTGGGGGCGGATGAGGTTGTTGTATCGCGTAACGCAGATGAAATGGTACGCCACCGCAAAAGTATCGATGTAATTATCAATACGGTTGCTGCTCCTCATGACCTGGATGCATACGTTCAGCTACTCAAGCGAGACGGGACAATGACTCTGGTGGGCGCACCCTCGTCACCCCATCCTTCCAGTCAGGTCATGAATCTGATCGCGAAACGCCGTTCAATTGCGGGATCGATGATTGGCGGGATTTCAGAAACGCAGGAAATGCTCGATTTTTGCGCTCAGAACAATATCGTTGCCGATATTGAATTGATCCGCGCTGACGAAATCAATGATGCCTATGAGCGTATGCTGCGTGGCGACGTAAAGTACCGCTTCGTTATGGACATTGCCAGCTTATAGAAGCGTTGTGTGTAATCCTTCTTAATACCCGGGCCTGAGGGCTCAATTTGGAAGTGTCTCCTTTATCCGGCCTCTGGGCCGGATTTTTTTGCCTGACATTAACGGAAAAAGCAAAGCTGATGAATACTGCTCATAACTGATTTTCGAAAGCGGTAATAATGCGCCGCCCGGCATTGCCTACACTAAATCATGAAGATGTTCGATTAATCATTTCTTTACGAGGTCATACATGGCAATTTCTTTCATGAATCAGTTCTCCCGGAAAACAGCTTTTATAACCGGTTCTGCCAGTGGTATCGGAAGAGCAACCGCCGTTGCGTTTGCGAAAGAGGGTGCCAGTGTGGTTCTGGTGGACATGAATGAAAAGGCCAATCACGTCACTGCCGCTCAGGTTGATGAGGCTGGCGGCCGCTCGCTGGTAGTCACTGCTGATATCTGTAATGAAGAGCAAATCAGCCAAGCGGTAAAGCGTGCCGTCGACACGTTTGGGGGTATTGATTTTGCTTTTAATAATGCCGGTAAGGAGCAGCCTTACGGGCTTCTCGAAGAACTGACTTCAGAGGAATGGAACAAGTTAATCAATCTCAACCTGAACTCTGTCTTTCTGGCCATGAAGTATCAGATCCCGGTCATGGTTGCGCAGAAAGCCGGTGTGATTGTAAACGCATCTTCCGGGGCAGGGGTAACCGGCTTCGCGGGGCAGGCGGCCTATGCAGCTGCGAAGCATGGCGTCATTGGCCTGACGCGATCGGCTGCACTGGATTATGCTGCCAGGGGGATACGTATCAATGCCATCTGCCCGGGTATCATTGACACACAGATGATCGAGCGGGTCAGCGGCGGAACAGACGAAGGTTATGCAAAAATGACGGAACAGGAGCCTGTTGGCAGACTCGGAACGCCTGAAGAAATCGCCTCTGCCGTTCTATGGCTTTGCTCAGATGGCGGGGGATTCACCGTCGGGCATGCTATGGTTGTCGATGGAGGGCAAACGGCAGGATGAAACTGAGAAAACGTGCGGCTGATTGAGCAATTTTATTCATAACAGCAATCGTAAAACTGATGGGTTAATACAGGACCCGCCTGATCTATCATAGCGGTTGTCCTTCCAGCATCCGTCAGTTTTAAAGCTGTAACGGTCAGGCTGTTGGCTTTTATTTTACAGGAGTATTATTTGGCCCGCGAAAATCTGAATGACCTGACTGCATTTGTCACTGTTGCGCGTGAAAAAAACTTCACTAAAGCCGCGGCTCAGCTCGGTGTTTCTCAGTCCGCCCTGAGCCACAGCCTGAAAGCGCTGGAAACGCGCCTGGGGATAAAGCTTCTGACCAGAACGACAAGAAGTGTTTCTCTGACCGATGCCGGGGAGACACTTCTGGAGGAATTAGGTCCCTATATCGATGGTATTCAGGACAAGCTCCAGTCGCTGAAAGACCTGAGTGACAAGCCTTCAGGCACTATCCGCATCTCTACCTCTGATTATGCGATCAACACTGTTATCTGGCCTAAAGTCCAGCAACTGCTGGAAAAATACCCGGAAATCAAGCTGGAACTCATTGATGATTATACGCTTACTGACATTGTGTCCGGCCGTTATGATGCAGGGATCCGGTTTGGCGAGCAGATCACAAACGGAATGGTTTCAGTCAGGATCGGGCCTGACGTGAGGTTTGCGGTAGTGGGTACACCGGAATATTTTCTGAGCCGGGCACACCCTCTGCATCCCAACGATCTTCTCCAGCATAAATGCATCAATATGCGCTTTCCCACTCACGGAAATCTCTATGCATGGGAATTCGAGAAAGAAAATAAAAGTATTAATGTAAAAGTTGAAGGACAGCTGGTATTTAGTCGCATTTATCAGATACTTAACGCTTCACTTGCAGGTCATGGCTTGGCACATGTCCCACGGGATATCGCCGAAGAGTATATCCAGAGCGGTGAGTTAGTCTCTGTACTGGAAGACTGGTGCCCCTACTGGGATGGCTACTATCTGTATTATCCGGGCCGACGCCAGCCTTCTAAAGCTTTCAGCCTTCTCCTAGATGCTCTGCGCTTTTATAAATAACACGCCTTTCAGTTCTGCTTCTCTTTGCTGGCTGCCCAGACAGTCAGCTCTCGCACGTACGCTGTTATCAAAGGCACATGTGTCATTATTTTTTAATAGTTCGTTAATTATTATATTGGTCATTATTAACAAATCGAGCTGCTTATATAAAATGTAGCATGTTGCGATAGCATTTACATTAACTTTACTTTCTTTATATATCTATATACTTGACCTCTCTATTTTAATTAATGAGAACTTTTCATTTCTCTTATTTCTTTAAAAGAATTGCTGGTCGCTTATTGAGCTGTTAATTTTCCAATACCGTCAGGTAACTGAAAGTATTAAAACACCCCATAATCACAAAGGTCAGTTAATTAAAATACTCTGGAGTGAAGTCGAATCGTGGCGGCTTCCGGTTGATTAAAAAGGTACGTTATGAAAAAACTCATTGTTTCTCTGGGGCTTCTCCTGAGCTCGTTTTCTGTGCTGTCGGCAGATATGTCACGAGGCGCCGATAATTTTTATAAAAGTGATAAAGTTACCGTTCAGAAAGTGACGTTCAAGAACCAGTATCAAATGAATGTGGTCGGTAATCTGATTATTCCGAAAGGAAAAGAGAACGTGAAAAATCCGGCCATTGTGGTGGGACACCCGATGGGAGCGGTAAAAGAGCAAAGCTCAACTCTCTATGCCACTAAGCTTGCCGAGCAGGGATTCGTTACGCTGGCAATTGATCTGTCGTTTTGGGGAGAAAGCGCCGGTGAGCCACGTAATGCCGTCTCGCCTGATCTCTATGCTGAAGACTTCAGCGCGGTCGTGGATTATCTGGGAACCCGTCCTTTCGTTGATCGTGAACGCATTGGTGTACTTGGCATCTGTGGAAGCGGTAGCTTCGTCATCAGCGCGGCCAAAATTGATCCCCGAATGAAAGCGATCGCCACTGTCAGTATGTATGACATGGGTGCCGTAAACCGCAACGGCCTCCGTCATTCACAGACGCCTGAACAGCGCAAGCAGGCGATTGCCGCAGCTGCAGCGCAGCGCTATGCGGAATTTACCGGTGGGGAAACCAAATATACCAGCGGGACGGTACACAAGCTGACTGCCGAGTCTCACCCGATAGAGCGTGAATTTTATGATTTTTACCGGACGCCCAGGGGAGAATTCACGCCGAAGGGCTCTTCTCCACAGCTGACGACGCATCCGACGCTGACCAGTAATGCTAAATTCATGAACTTCTACCCGTTTAACGATATTGAAACGATTTCACCGCGTCCGATGTTGTTTATCACTGGTGACCAGGCGCACTCTAAAGAGTTCAGTGAAGAGGCATACCGTCTGGCGGGCCAGCCTAAAGAGCTCTATATCGTTCCGGATGCCGGTCACGTCGATCTCTACGACCGCACCGACCTGATCCCGTTTGCAAAACTGACTTCTTTCTTTCAGCAGAATCTGAAGTAGTTCCGGTTGTTACTTGTCCGGTTAAGCATAAGGCCGCCCCTGAGGGGCGGCTTTTTTTAGGTTATTTATCCGCAAGGCAGGATCAGCGGAATCAGCATCCGGCTTAAAAATATTTCACCTCAGAGGAACAACCATCTCAGCGTAAAGCTGCCGCTCTGTTTTTATGAAGAACAATGTCTGCCATGACAGAAAGTGCTATTTCAGCTGGCGTTTTACTGGCTATCTGTAATCCGACAGGCGCATGTATTCTGTCCAACTGCTCTGCACTGAGTTCGGCAATATCGCGCAGACGCGCCAGCCTGCGTTCACTGTTGCGTTCAGACCCCATCGCACCAATATAAAATGCGTCCGTGTTAACCGCCTCCATCAGAGTCAGATCATCCATACGGGGATCGTGGGTCAGCGATACGACAGCCGTGTGCGGATGGCAGCCTTCTTTTTCCAAATGGGTGGCCGGGAAAACAGTGAGGAGACGAACGCTACTGTCCAGATCGGAAGCAAAATTACGCAGGATGTCTTCACGGTTCTCACACACGATAGTTTCAAATCCGAGAGCGGCGGCGAAATTTGCGCAAAACACGGCAACTACGGAGAGGCCTGCCACGATCAAGCGGGGTGCTGCAGCCAGCGTAAGAATGACGGAGCGGCCATCATATTCTGCCACGGTTGATGAAGCGTAAGTGCAGGGCGTGAGGGACTGACACGGTCCGGGGAGCCCGACGATTTTACGCAGGGTGGATGCACCCGCCACAGCTTCCGCCATTTTACACAGGTAGCTGACACTGAGACTTCCGGCCGGAAGATGTTCAACCAGAATATCCAGGACGCCACCACAAGGCAGCGCCAGATCTGGTTCCAGTCCGCCGTCTCCGTAACGGACGACCTGCGAATCGAGACTGAACTCTCCCCGGCGGATACGATCCGTAAAATTTTCCTCGATACACCCGCCAGAGAGAGAGCCGGCGAACTGACCATCTGGTTTAATCGCCATCATGGTTCCGGGGGGACGAGGTGAGGATCCAAACGTGCTCAGTACTGTACACAGCCAGAGCTCTTCTTTTTCAGCCCATTCTGCTGCGGTACTCAGTACCCGGATATCAAGATTCTGCATGCAAGCTCTCAGAGAGAATATGGATAAAATCAGTGATGGTTATCACTGACTGTTTAAGGGGTATCAGAAGCGGGAGATGAAATCATGTGCAGACATTTCGGGGAACTCATTGACCGTGATCCGGCAGCTTTCCGGAGAAAGGCAGTATTCATCAATGATGACGCTTTCAATACTGTCTGCCCGTATACGACCCTGTCGCGGATTTTTAATGCTGATAACGTGGCCCTGCAAATCGGCATCAATACTGCTGTTTTCAAAGCAGTCTTCCGCATCTTCCATTATGCATTTTTCGAGCCTGATTTCGCTGGCATAACAGAATGGCTGCCGCCCTCTGAGGGTGCAGTTCACCAGTCGGATGTTGCGTGAATGCCACCCGAGGCAGTCTCCTTCGAGTACTGAATCGTATATGGTGACATTCTCTGCATTCCACAAAGCGCTGGCGGAATCGAGGTAGGTACTTGTGATGATAATATTGCGACTACCGTAAAAGGCATGATCACCCTGCAGCTGGGCTTCACGGATATCGATGCTTTCGCTGCGCATCAGAATATAGTCGCCATGGACAACATCAACGTTTGTCAACTTTACGTTGTTACAATCCCACAGGCATTCCCGGGCATCTGTAAAAGATGAATTTTTTATTATCAGAACTTTAACCCGACGAAACATGCCGGGTGCATTAAAAATACAGTCTTCTACCTTGACGTCATATGCATACCATATACCGGAGCAGGCATAGCGGGTAAAATGGCAATGAGTAATTTCAATTCGTGAGGTATTCCAGAGTGAGAAATGACCGAGAAACTCGCAGTGAATGGCTTCGATGTTTTTGCAGTGCATTAACGCCGCTTCACCAGGATAGAATCTGACCTCATCAAACTGCGTATCCTCAACCCAGAAGCATGCCCGGTTTCCTTCATAAAAAGCATTGCTGATTCGACTTTTCATTCTGTCTCTCCTGTTCCGGTGAAAAATTCTGAGCATCACCGGAAAACTAGTGAATACCCGGAGTAGTTTATCCCCGGCACAGAAAGTTAAGAAGGTTGGGTTATTAAAAACAGTTATGAGTAAATTTAATAAAGAGAAATAAGAAAAAGAAATGGATTACTGGAAAGTAATGTTCGGGCGATTAAGCAGAATTGCTCATAACTGATATTCAACGGTGTTTCTTTAATAGCACATTAATGCTGGTTACAATAATGGCGATTTAAAGATAAATCAATAAAAGCACTACGCTGAACATAATATTTACCCCGTACCGATTTTCACCTGCCTGAATCTGATTTTAAATGTCAGATGCTTTTTAACTTTCAGAGGAATTTTATGTCGACCTCAACAACGACACCTGCCAGCAGCCGGCGTCAGATGTGGAGCGCCGTGGGTTCGATGACGCTCTGCGTCGCCATGCTTATTGCATCAGAATTTATGCCGGTCAGTCTTCTGACACCTATTGCCACTGATCTTAACTCATCACAGGGCATGGCGGGTCAGGCAATTTCAATCTCGGGTTTCTTTGCCGTGCTGACGAGCTTATTTATCGCGCCCTTCGCTGGTCGGTTTGACCGTCGTCACATCCTGCTGGCGATGACGGTACTGATGCTGGGCTCGCTGGTGCTGATCGCTATGGCTCCCAGTTTTATCGTGCTCATGGTTGCGCGTGCGTTTTTGGGAATGGCGGTCGGCGGATTCTGGTCTCTTTCAACGGCGACCGTCCTGCAGCTTGTCCCACCTAATATTGTGCCTCGCGCACTGGGTATGATTTATATGGGGAACTCGCTGGCCACTGCCTTTGCCGCCCCCATTGGGGCCTATCTGGGGGCCATAATTGGCTGGCGCGCTGTATTCTGGGGGCTGGTTCCGCTGGTTCTCCTGAACATGCTCTGGCAATTGTTCAGCCTTCCCTCCATGCCGCCCAAGGCGAGCATTCCGGTGTCCCGCGTTTTTAGCCTGCTTAAGCGTCGTCACGTGGGCTTTGGCATGCTGGCTATTATGCTGCAGTTTGCCGGAGCGTTTACGACTTTCACCTATCTCCGGCCTTTTCTGGAAACAGAGACAGGTGCCGGAGCCGATCAGCTTTCGCTGTTACTTCTGGGCCTGGGTCTCGCCGGATTTGCGGGTACCTGGCTTGCCGGAAGACTGCTTGAAAAAAACCACCTGTTAGGGCTGTTGCGCTGGTTACCGGTCATTATGGCCAGCGCCACCGTAGGGATGCTGGCAATGGATACCTCCGTTGCGGGCGTGGGTCTCATGATGATCCTCTGGGGCGCAGTGAATGCAGCCGTTCCTGTCTGCTGGTCGACCTGGCTTGCGAAATTCATGAGTGATGAACCAGAAAGCGGAGGAGGACTAATGGTTGCCTGTATTCAGCTATCGATCATGCTCGGCGGTGCGCTGGGCGGCTTGCTACTGGATCATATATCCGTTATTGCCACGTTTGCGGGAGGAACCTGTTTGCTGCTTGTTTCTTCATTAATTATTGGTGGTGGTCAGCGCGTGATCCACAGCGCAGCGACTGAAAACTGAGTTGGGTGATTTAAAACTGAGGCGGAGGTGTTTATGCGTAAAACTTCAGCATTAATTCTGGCATTACTCTTGGGCTTTCCTGCGGCGGGATTTTCGTCAGAGGCGCTGCATAAAATAAAAATTACCGTGGCCGGAAAGACCATTAACGGTGTGCTCGATGACAACCTGGTAGCCAATCAGATTTACGGCATGCTGCCATTTCGCCTCTCGCTGACAGAGTTGGGCGGCCGCGAGAAGTACGGTGATCTGCCTGACAACGTTACTGCCAGAGGGCTTTATACGGATGTCTATCATCCCGGTGACATTGGCTACTGGTCGCCAGGTAACCAGATGGCCTTTTATTACCATGATGATGGTCAGCGGGTTCCCTCACCAGGGATTATCACCATTGGGCATTTTGATGCCTCGGGCTACCGGATCCTGACTGACAGCAGTACCCGGACACTTCTGGTGGAGCGGGTGGATAACTAATGCTTCAGCGCCGTTCTCTTTTGATAAAGAGCGCGGCGTTTTTGTTTCATGTGGTCTGTCGCTGTATTCACGACCAGAAATTGTCGGGTTTAACAATAAAAATTAATTGAAGCTGAGCACTGGAGAACTATGGACATTCAGATTAACGATAACATCTTCCAGGTTGACGTTGAGGGGGATACACCGCTGCTGTGGGTCATCCGCGACGATCTTGGTATGACGGGCACAAAATATGGCTGCGGGCTTTCCCAGTGTGGTGCCTGCTCGGTAATGATTGATGGCCAGGTTGTCCGTTCCTGTGTGACACCCGTGGAGAAAGTGGCCGGTAAGAAGATCATGACCATCGAAGCTATTGAATCGGATGACACGGGTAAACGTGTCGTGGAGGCATGGGTTAAACATCAGGTTCCTCAGTGCGGATACTGCCAGTCCGGTCAGGTAATGGCCGCTACGGCGCTACTGAAGCAGACCCCCCATCCGACGGAAGAGGAAATTCAGGCGGCAATGATTAACCTCTGTCGCTGTGGTACCTACAACGCGATCAGCGCAGCGATCCATGAGGTAGCTGGTCTGGAGGACAAAAATGTCTGAACAACCTGACAGCCTGAACGCCACAAATGAACTTTTTCCATCGGGCGAACCCGTCAACATTTCTCGCCGCCGCTTTCTGATAGCATCCGCTGGCATGACTGCCGGTGCGCTCGTGCTGGGCTTTGGCCTTCCGGTCGGGCAGGCCCGCGCGCAGGCGGGTTCGCCGGCGGCAGCCCCGGGCACGCGTGTACCGGCATTTCTTGAGATACGCCCGGACAATTCTGTCCGGTTCCAGTGTCCTTTCATTGAGGGTGGGCAGGGAATTTTTACCGCCATGGCGCAAATTGTCGGTGAAGAACTGGATGCGGACCCCTCAACGTTTGTTGTGGAAAATGCCCCTGCAGGCGCAGATTACAAAGTGATGGACAGCGGAATGCGAATTACGGGTGGAAGCCAGTCTGTCCGTACCAGCTACACCACCATGCGCCGCCTCGGCGCGCTGACTCGACAAATGTTATTACAGGCTGCAGCTGAAGAGATGCAGGTGTCCGTATCTTCTCTTAAAACGGAGCCCGGTCAGGTTATTCATGAAGCTACGGGCCGGTCGCTGACATACGGGCAGCTTGCATCACGAGCGCTTGATTTGCCGGTGCCGGATGCCGCGTCGGTAAAACTGAAAGATCCTTCTCAGTTTCGCTGGATTGGTAAACCTGTACAGCGACTGGATATGCATGAAAAGTCGACTGGCCAGGCAGTATACAGCATTGACTGCAGCGTGGAAGGCATGCTCCATGCGGCTGTTCAGCATGCGCCACGTATGGGCCTGAAACCCGGTAATATCCTTAACGAAGCCCATGTCAGGGCAATGAAAGGCATACATTCCGTTCACCGCCTGCCGGGTGCTGTTGCCGTTGTGGCAGAGAGGTGGTGGAATGCCAAACGGGCTGCAGAGGCGTTACAGGTCGACTGGCTGGAGCCTGCTGCAGATGAAAAAGACCGTTATATGCCCGCCGACTTTTCTTCCGATGCGTTTGCAGAACAACTTGCCAGTGCGCCAGGCGAAGGTGATGACGCGGAAGTCAAAGGCAATTTCACTCAGGCAGTGAAAGATGCCCACACTACCGTGACGGCAACGTATCACAGCCAGTATCTCAATCATGCGCAGCTGGAGCCACCATCAGCGCTGGCCCGTTTTAATGAAGATGGCACGCTGGAGCTGTGGATGCCGAATCAGGCACCGGAAATGTTCCAGGCCGATGTGGCCGCCCGTACCGGTATGGATGCCTCGAAAATCCTCATTCATTCGCCATTGCTGGGTGGATTCTTTGGCCGGCATTTTGTTTACGATACTGCGATGGTTTATCCCCAGGCCATACAGCTTGCCCGGGAAGTGGGACGTCCGGTCAAGCTCATCTGGAGCCGGGAGGAAGAGTTCCTGCGCGATACGCACCGTCCTATGGCGGCCGTCCGGTTCAGCGCGGGACTGGGCGGGGACGGTTATCCGGTTGCGATTCAGGCCATCAGCGTTTGTGAAGGTCCAACAGAGGGGATTGCCGGTAAAAAAGGAGACAAACTGGACGAAACAGCCGTTGAGGGTCTGGCGGGTAAAGCGTATGCCATCCCCAACGTCCGCATCGCCCAGATTTATAAAAAAGGTCCGGTCATGCTTGGTTACTGGCGCTCCGTGGGTAACTCAATGAATGATTTTCTGTACGAGTCCTTCCTTGATGAAATTGCCGACAAGGGCGGGAAAGATCCTTTCGAGCTGCGCATGCGTTTACTTCAGGGTAATAAACGCCTGACAACGTTGCTGCGTGCCGTTGAGGAACTGTCAGGTGGCTGGAAACCGGGTCCCTACACTGCAGCGGACGGAACGCGCCGGGCGCGTGGTGTCGCAATGGCATCGCCCTTTGGTACTGAGGCGGCGGCTATCGCAGAAGTCTCGATTGAAAACGGGCAGGTCAGGGTACATCAAATCTGGGAAGCGATCGACCCGGGCAGCATTGTAAACCCGGCCATCATTGAAGCTCAGGTTAACGGTGCCGTTGCGCTTGGACTGTCTCAGGTGCTGGTTGAGGAAAGTGTTTTCGAGAATGGCAAACCCGTTGCCCGAAATTTTGATATGTATCCCATTCTTCCACCCTCACGCATGGCCCGTGTCCATGTCCGCATTGTTGAAAGCGGCGAAAAAATGGGTGGGATCGGCGAACCCCCTCTGCCTGCTGTTCCGCCTGCGGTCGCAAATGCTGTCTCAAGGCTGACCGGCAAGCGTATTCGCAGTATGCCACTGTCACGACATGACTTTACCTGACCGCGCGATGAATTTTGGGGAAGATAAAAATGACAAAAAGTAGATTCGGTATTATTGCCGTGCTCGTGCTGTTGGTAATTCTGGCACTCATCTGGTTTGTACTACGTCCGCCGCAGTCTGCATTCGGCCAGCAGCCTTCCACAGACACCGCCTCAGCTGATTTGATCCGTCACGGCGAATACATGGCCCGTGTCAGTGACTGCGTCGCCTGCCACAGCACGCCGGAAAGTGCCCCTTTCTCTGGGGGACTCAAGATGGCCACGCCGATGGGAAATATCTATGCAACCAATATCACACCGGATAAAGAAACAGGCATCGGAAATTACACCCTTGCCGATTTTGACAGGGCGGTTCGCCACGGCATGGCAAGTGACGGACACCGTCTTTACCCGGCAATGCCTTATCCTTCCTATATCAAGCTGAATGATGATGATGTCCGGGGGCTATATGCTTACTTCATGCATGACGTAAAACCGGTCAATCAGCCTAACCGGCAGAGCGAAATATCCTGGCCGCTGAATATGCGCTGGCCACTGGCATTCTGGAACAGTGTGTTTCTGAATTCTGAACCATGGGCACCCAGTCCCGGGCAGGATACCGCCCGAAACAGAGGCGCTTACCTTGTCGAAGGTCCGGGTCACTGTGGAAGCTGTCACACCCCCAGGGGACTCGCATTTAACGAGAAAGGACTGGATGCTGGCAGTGAGCATTTTCTGGCAGGTGCGTTACTTGATGGCTGGTACGCACCAAGTCTGCGGGGCGATGCGAACACAGGGCTGGGACGCTGGAGCGAGGATGATGTTTACACGTTCCTGAAAACCGGCAGAAATCAGCACGGGGTGGTATTTGGATCTATGGCCGAGGCGTTCAATAACTCGACGCAGTTTATGAGTGATAACGATTTGCGTGCCATTGCGCACTACCTGAAGTCGCTGCCGCCGGGAAGTAACAATGCCGGTAAGACATGGAAATATGATGAATCAGCAGCCAAATCCACCCTTTCCGGGACAACTGAACATCCGGGATCGCAAACATTCATGGCGCGCTGCAGCAGTTGCCATGGTGCTGACGGGCGTGGTCAGGCTCCGTGGATCCCGCCACTGGCAGGCGCGACGTCAATGATGGTAGAGGATGCTTCCGTGATTAACGTTACGCTTAACGGGTCTGCGCGTGTCGTGACTGACGGCATGCCTGACGCTTATCGTATGCCCCCTTTCCGTAAGCAGCTGTCTGACAAAGAGATTGCCGATGTGCTCAGCTTCGTTCGCTCGTCCTGGGGAAACAGTGGTGAAAAAGTTAAGCAGGAGAGCGTCAGTGAGCTCCGGCAGCGCACCGATCCGGCGAGCAGTAACGTGATAATTCTGCAAATGCGTTAAACGGATTTGTCTTACTAAAAAGCCCATTCTTGCCAGGATGGGCTTTTTTTTGATAAATTTTTAACCAACAGGGAGAGGGTTTTGCCGGATGAGCTGAACATCCCCGGGGAAACCTGTATGGCTGCTTCATGAACTTCTGGAGCGCGTCGTGGTAATCAGGATGCCAGCAGGAAAGCAGGATGGTTTGCGGTGATGTCATTCAGAGACCCGGTCACCCTTTTCGGGGGTACGCCGCACGCCGGTCATGGGGAGCCGGGACTGATGTGTTCTGCAATGAGGCTGTCATCAGGCGCGCCTGATGTGAAGAAATCAGCCTGGTCACCCGGTGGGTTTTTCAGCCAGGGTAAAAAGCGTCCGATGGATCCTACCCGGGTTAAGGGGGAGAAACAACGACCGGATGAGGCGTTGCTGAAAATACGGGCACCGTTTAGAGCAGTCAAAGATGCAGACCATACGGCAACCGGGGAAGATTATTGCTGATTATTCTCCCTCTGCGCGTCACTGAAACAAGGCGCTTTCCTTATAGGGCGAGCGTTGACCTGGTGACGATCGCGCAAAAATGGTGACGTCCGATAAGTGCGCCCGGTATCACATAAGGTACAATCTTACTGGCCCAGGCATAAAAAAGATCAGCTCATCAGCGATGCGAGAACAGGCGAACGCCGGGCGCCAGTCCTTCGGCACGGAAAATCTCAGCGTCATTTCTGTCGCCAGCAACGATATACAGACTGTTATTCTCCGGACTGAGCGCCAGGCTGGCAGTTTCCAGGTTATGTCCTTCATCCCTTTGCGGCAAAAGTATCTGACCGACAGGCACACCGTTAGAGGCAAAAATAAGGACTCTTCCCTGATCCATAACCGAGACATACAGGTTGCCTTTGCTTTCAGTGCGCATGGAATCGGGAGACGGTCCGGTAAACCGGTAAGTGATCGCCGTACCGAGGGGCCTGACCACTGCCGGAGATTTCAGATCAATACGGTAAAGCTGATTGCGACCATACTCGGTAACCCACAGCGTGGAATTGTCAGGTGAAAGCGCCAGCCCGTTGGCAAGAGAGAGATGGCGCAAAACAGGCGTTATTGTTCTGAAGTCAGATGAAACATGGTAAACACCACCGGCAGGATCGGTTGATGTGCCGCGAAAGTCCGTAAAATAAAACCCACCTTTGCTGTCAAAAACCACATCGTTTGGCACGTACCCGTCCTTAACGGGAATGATATCCTGTTGATGTGTACCGTCAGCATTCATGGCCACAATTCTGCCGCGCGTGTAATCCTTATTCAGCAAGGCCACAAAAATACGGCCATCTTTATGGATCGCTGTACCGCCAGGCCCTTCGCTTTTAAAGCGGGAAACCGTGGTTAGCTGCTTCCGGGTGGTCAGTTTCATAATCCGGCCACCGCCAGAATCGGAAAAAATTAAATCCCCGTGGCGCTCAAGACTTGCCCCTTCCAGAACTGTATGGGCATCTGCGACTTTGAACCAGTGCTGTGCTGTTATGCTGAGCAGATGCCATTCTGATGCGGCAATGGGGGATTGACTATGAAGTGCCGTATTGAGATCCAGTGGGGGGCTGCTGTCATTTATTTGTGCGTAAGCACTGAACTGACAAACACTGGCGATAAACCATGTCGCCACTGCAATATAGCCGTTTATTTTCATTGTTGTTCTCCTTAATCATTATGAGTATGTCTTCCTGAAGATCAGATAATTAAAAAATGCATAACCTGCTCTTACGTAAAAAAGCTTAGGCAAAAACATCTCTTTTATTTATGAGAAATAAACATTTCAGTCATGAGATTTCCTTTTAAATTTAATAAATATCCGAAGCGCTGTTAAAAGTTCCTTCCTGCATCCTGAAATAATTTAATTTTAATGAAATTATTTCATAACTGTTTTTATTTTGTTAATCGAAGGAGTCCTATTACGCTTACTGAATAGTTGCAGGCAGAGTTTTCATTTCAAATTCTGGACTGAGAAATTTAAATAAGTGATGTTTAACCTGAAGGTATTTCATGATTAAAGATAAAGTCATTCTTATCACCGGAGCTTCATCCGGCATTGGTGAAGAAACAGCAAAGTTGCTGGCGAGTAAAGGGGCAAAAGTCGTTCTCGGAGCGCGTCGGGAAGATAAACTGCAACAACTTGCCAGTGAGATCGTAGATAATGGCGGACAGGCTGTTTACCAGGCGCTGGATGTCACCAAACCGGCTGACTATGACAGCATTGTGAAGCTGGCTCAGGATACTTTTGGCCAGCTCGATGTGATTTTCCTTAACGCCGGTATCATGCCCAATTCTCCGCTGTCTGCTTTAAAAACCGAAGACTGGAACGACATGGTCGATATCAATATTAAGGGCGTCCTCAATGGTGTGGCAGCCGTGTTGCCAACGTTCATCAGTCAAAAATCGGGACAGGTAATTGCCACTTCGTCTGTCGCCGGTCTCAAAGCGTACCCGGGTGGTGCCGTTTATGGCGGGACCAAATGGTTTGTGCGCGATTTTATGGAGGTGCTGCGTATGGAATCCGCAATGGAAGGAACGAATATCCGCACCTCGACCATTTATCCGGCGGCTATTAACACCGAGCTGCTGCGGACAATCAGTGATAAAAATACCGCCGAGACGATGACGGGCATTTATGATAAGTACGGTATTACCCCGGACCGTATTGCTGCGGTAGTGGCTGTGGCCATTGACCAGCCGGAAGATACCGTTATTAATGAATTTACTGTAGGCCCGGCAAACCAGCCCTGGTAATTAACTGCTCATACCACTTTTAACGACGGTTTCCGGTAAAAGTGGTAGTGAAATATGACAGATCTGTGCCTGCTTTACAGGCAATGAAGTTCTACTGTTGCGTTAGTCCGCTTTCAGTTACCAGCCCGCGACCACAACACAGAAGCCTCCATACTCACCGAAAAATATTGAAAACGGCGCGAAAATTTTGATGTTTGCATTGCGTTGTCAGATTTTCTGAGTTCTAAACTGAATGTCGTATTAACAGGTAAGACCTGGTCCTTTACTTATTTCCTGCACTGACAAACGGAGTCCGTATGAAGACACTTGCCGCTGCTGCTATATCCCTTGCGCTTTCTGTTTCAACTGTTTACTCAAAGGAGCACTCACCCATGATTACCGTAATGCAAAGTGGAGCAAAACCCTCCGTTAAAGGTCCGTCGGAATATTTCACCGGAATGGTTCGTATTGACTCCCCGTTTCAGGGTTCTGAACCTGCACGCGTGGGCGGGGCAACCGTTACGTTTGAACCGTCTGCCCGCACGGCCTGGCATACGCATCCGCTCGGCCAGACGCTGATTGTCACTGCCGGCCTTGGCCTTGTGCAGGAGTGGGGAGGATCCGTACGCGAAATCCGTCCCGGAGATATTGTGTGGATACCCGCTGACGTGAAGCACTGGCACGGTGCAGCCCCTGAAACAAGCATGTCCCACATCGCTATTGCCGAGGCGCTGGAAGGTAAAGTCGTTGACTGGATGGAGAAGGTAAGCGACGAGCAGTACGCGTCATCTGAAAAATCGTGAGGATAAAAGGATGAAGCGAGGTATTAATTCTGCGCTGGTCTTCTGTGCTGCTCTGGCTGCTCCCTTCAGCTATGCCGGAGAAACCTCAGAACCTTCTGTGAAGAGGAATGAAATTATGAACCAAAAACAGGATCAATCCCTGACCCTGCAGCAAAAGCATATCGCGGTTATCGCAATGTATGCTGCAGCAGGGGATATGCCCCAACTCAGCGCCGCACTGCAGCAGGGTTTAGATTCGGGACTGACTGTCAGTGACTGCCGTGAAGTCCTGATCCAGCTTTACGCATATGCCGGCTTTCCCCGCAGCCTGAACGCGCTCGGAGAGCTGATGAAAGTCGTTGATGTCCGCAGGGAGAAAGGAATACACGATGCCGAAGGCAATCCGCCGCGGCCGCTGCCGCAGCCTGATGAGATGCTCGCTGTCGGCACCCGAAACCAGACTTCGCTGGTCGGCAGCCCTGTAAAAGGCGCTCTTTTCGACTTCGCGCCTGCCATCGATCAGTATCTGAAGGTGCATTTGTTTGGTGATATCTTTGCCCGGGACAACCTTGACTGGAAAAGTCGCGAGCTGGCTACAGTAAGCGCGCTGGCGGGCATGAGCGGCGTGGAGTCTCAGCTGAAAGCACATCTGGGTATAAGCATGAACACAGGACTTACTTATTCTCAGCTCGCCGGGCTGATCCCGCTTTTCGAAGAAAAGGGGGAAAAAGATACTGCAGATCGCCTGCGGATGGCCCTCGATTCAGTACGTGCTGATTAATATGTATTTCGCTCCGGAGGTGGAAGAGTACTGTATCAGCCGTCCTGCTAGAGTCCTGTTTTGCTGTCTGAACAGCAGCTTAATCACAGAAATATTAAGGAGATAAGCCTATGAATCCTGTTTATGACTTTCGCGGTCAGGTTGCACTGGTAGTCGGTGCCAGTACGGGAATTGGTGCTGCTACCGCGCGTGCTTTTGCGCAAAGTGGAGCAAATGTCATGCTTGCTGATGTGGATGGCAGTGCTGTTATCCGCCTTGCTGAGCAACTGACCTCCGAAGGGTGTACTGCAGCAGGCCATTCCTGTGATGTCACCGACGAAGCGCAGGTGGCAGCTGTTGTAGCCAAAACGGTAGAAACGTACGGGCGACTGGATTTTGCTTACAATAACGCCGGTGTTCAGGCCCTTTCCAGTGATTTTGCGGACCTGCCGGCAGAGGAATTTGATCGTGTGACTGCCATTAATCAGCGCGGCATCTGGGCATGCATGAAGCACGAGCTGAAACAAATGCGTATGCAGGGCAGTGGCGCGATTGTCAACTGCGCTTCGGTTGGTGGCCTGGTTGGCAATCCTGGTCTGGCGCCCTATAACGGAACCAAGCATGCGGTACTCGGTCTGACCAAAGGTGCTGCCCTGGAGTATGCTGCGCGCGGCATACGTATCAATGCGGTGTGTCCGGGCACCATCAATACGCCAATGGTATCTTCCATGATGGAAACCCAGAAAGATGCCATGGACGATATCATGATCCGTCAGGTCATAAACCGCCTCGGTGAACCCGAAGAAGTCGCTGCTGCCGTCCTCTGGCTTTGCAGCCCCGGGGCCAGTTTTGTAGTGGGTAGTGGCTTACCCGTTGATGGCGGTTTTACTGCAAACTGACGCCATAAATTCCTGATGCAGGAATCCGGACTGCCCGTTTATGACTGACGGGGCAGTGCTTATCTCTGTCGGTGATCCTCATCCCCGGCAGAGATAAGAACCGCAGCCGGTTTCAGCCCGTCGGCGGCGACCAGTGCAGATGGGCAATAATCGCCGCAAGGCGGTTATTTTATAACCATCCGCAGGGTTTCGGTAAAACGTTTATATTACCGAATTTCCGCTACCGCCCGGCGATTTATTTACTTGGACTTTTGAAAAACTGAATTACGTCCTCTTTAATGAGTTGCGACTTTTAAGTATACCCAAATGTCACAGGGTAAATCCCCCCTGAAAGCCCCTAATGTCATCACCTATTTGTCATAGGTATAACTGTCATAACCTAAATGTCACGGGTTAGTCGTCCTTAGGGAATTCTTATGTGGGTTTGATGCCAAAAATATTTACTACATGACTGCATAACGTTTTGGAGGTGCGGGTCAGTAAAACGAATCATGAACAAATAACACCCTTAGCGTAGGATAATTTCCGTTTTCCAAGCGGACCCCTGTATAGGGAAGGACCATGGAATGGCAGGATTTATACGTCTGTAACCAGATATGCCGGACTAACGGCGCCACTCTGCATTGGCCTTACTTTCATTATCATCTTGCGCCTGAATGCCGCTAAAGCGGCGTTCAGGAATGACTGCACATTACTCGCCATTTTCGTTCGCTTCGAGAAACGAGAAATTAGCTAGGTTGAATGTCCGCTCTGTGCTGTGAGTTCAACCGATGGATGCAACACATTGGTTAAAACGCTCTGCGGGTGATTCATAGTCTGGCGTTTTTCTTGGCCTCTCGTTGAGCTGCCTGGAAACACTGTTTAGTCTTTGCTGGCTGTGAACCGATAAGTCAGTTCCTTTTGGAAAATACTGCCTAAGCAATCTGTTCGTATTTTCATTGGAGCCGCGTTGCCAGGGAGATTGTGGATCACAAAAATAGACCTCAATTTCTGTTGCTACAGTAAAAAGGGTGTGATTAGTCATTTCCGCCCCTCGATCCCAAGTTAATGTTTTATAAAGTTCAACAGGCAGCTGCCGGGCTTGTTTGATTAATGCGGATATGACTGTGGCTGTCTTGTTATCACTGATTTTGGCAAGCATAACAAAGCGGGAATGGCGTTCTACCATCGTGACAATATATGAGTTTTTAGAGCCCTGTATCAGGTCTCCCTCCCAGTGACCTGGTATGGCTCTGTCTGCAACATCAGATGGCCTTTCGCTGATGGGTATTGCATCCGGTATTGAGCCTAATCCCTTTCCTTTAAGTGATGTCGTTCTGGATTTACGTACTACTCTCCCGCTTCTTAGGCACTGCTGCAGCTCTTTTTTTAAAGCTCCCCGGGTTTGTATAAAAAGCGTTTTATAAATCGTTTCGTGTGACACCAGCATTTCCTGATTATCCGGATAACAGCGTTTAAGCCAACCGGCGATTTGTTCCGGCGACCAGTCCTGATACATCTTCTCTGCAATGATTTTACACAATGCGGGGCATCCAATTAGCTTGCAAGGTTTTGGCCTCAGGGCACTGTCCCACGCGACCTTATCCGCTTTTGCAGCTCGGTAATGTTTTGCACCTCCATGCCTTTTGATCTCGCGGCTAACAGTTGAAGGGGCTCTTGATAATTTGTCGGCGATGTCCCTGATGCTACTTTTTGCTACCAGCCCCCTGGATATTTCCTCTCTTTCATCAAGTGAAAGAGCCAGCCGGTGTCGCTTTCTGACAGGAGGGCGATAACCACCAGTCTGGTGAATAGTGGGCATAACAGAAGAGTGATATCTGTCGAACATTCTGGCGATATCATGCAGAGAATCACCTTGCTTATACCTGTCCCAGATAATCGCTTTCTGTTCTGGCGTGTAGTAAATGCGCGTTCTTCGTTTCATGGCAACGTCCCCCCCCCTTGTTTAAGGATAGCGTTGCGTCGACCCGTTGAACTCACAGCACGAAGCGGACGTTATTGTTCCAGCATTGCTCCTTTGCCGTGGCTATACAGCGCGTATTCTAACCTCAAAACAGCAACTGCCATGCGTCTGTTCAGCCAGTGGCGCAGAGAAACTTACAGGCTGACCCTGTAGCAGCAGGTAAACTACACCTGTTAAGTCGGGTGATAAAACGAAGGTGGCTGGCCCGTAACCCGACGGAACATTGTCGCGAAGGAGGAGCCATTTTCATAACCGAACGACAACGCGACTTCATTCACCGGTGTGCCCGTTAGCAGCAATGACAGCGCGCTGACCACACAGGCTCGCTGACGCCAGGCGGAAAACGATATGCCGGTTTGCTGCCGGAAATGGCGACGAAATGTGCTGCCGCTCATAAACAGCGCGCTGGCCCAGCGTTCGGCCTGATCGTGGATGGCTGGCGCGAGTAAAAAAGCCTGACACAGCGCCAGCAGCGCGGGCTGCTGCGGCAAAGGAATATCGAACGCGCGCACCGGCATTGCCGCCAGTTCAAGCAGCATCAAATCTGTCAGCGCCCGATCGCGTACACTGTCATAGCGCGGCGGTAAATCCACCGCCTCCAGCAGTAGCTGCCGCAACAGCGGCGATACGCCAATCACTTCACAGCGGCTGATGTTACGCAATCTGGCCGCGCATGCGGGTTCGATATACAGGCTACGCGTAGTGACGCCCACAAACTTTACGGCATGCAGGGTTTTGGGGGGGATCCATACCGCATGCTGGGGCGGCACCACCCATTTCCCGTCACGGGTTGAGACGTGCATCAGGCCGGTTGCGCCATACAGAAGCTGCGCGCGGCGGTGCTGGTGTTGCGGCAGGGTAAATCCCTGCGCATAGTCGTTGCCGAGCGCCACAACCTCCCGATCCAGCCGATCGAAATCGTCAATTTTTCCGTTTCGCACATCCGCCCCCATCTGACCAGTTTGCAAGGGTAATTGAGCGCTGCGCAAATGGGAAGCGGGGCGCTGGCGCGATAAGCTACTGCCTCATTTTCAAGCGGGACACTTCTTTGAACGATCTGATGATTATTGCACTGGCCGGTTTTACTACCGGCATAACAACGGTACTTTTTGGCTTCGGCGGCGGCTTTGTGGTGGTGCCCTTTGTTTACCAGTTGCTGGTGCGGCAGCCGCAGCTGGCAGGCAGTGCGATGCATATTGCCGTCGCCACCTCGACTGCGGTGATGATTTTTAACGCGGGCTGGGTCAGCTACCAAAACTGGCGTGCGGGCAGGCTTTCTTCATCCATCTTGTTCCCGCTGCTGTGGTTTATCGCCATGGGCGCGGTGGCCGGTTCGTGGCTGGCGGGAATATTGAGCGAAGCGCTGGTTCGCGCGCTTTTTATCCTTTATATGCTGGCGACGATTGGGGACTGTCTGTTGCGCAAAGCTTTCTTCAGCGGCAGCGCGCCGCGTCGCTTAACACTTTTAACGGTCACCGTTGGCGGTATGCTAATCGGCATGATTGCTGCACTGCTGGGCGTGGGCGGCAGCGTAATGACGGTGCCACTGTTACGACGACACGGCCATGCGATGCGCGCGTGTATTAGCGCGGCCAACCCGCTTTCCCTGCCGGTGGCGCTGTGCGGTGCGGTGACCTATGCGATAAGCGGCTGGCACAAAATTCCGGCAGGCGGCTTTGTGGGATTTATCAGCCTGAAAATCCTGGGCTTGCTCCTGGTGACCGGCTGGGCGGGTATAGCTTTCAGCCGCAGGGCGATCCCCGCCGTCCCCGATGTCTGGCATGCGCGAATCTACGTGATGCTGCTGTGCATAGTACTAATGGCAATGTTGCTTTAAACAAACCCTGTGTTGCGAGTTCGGTTGCTATTACGGCAGCAATATCTGCATGAAGAGTTGCTTCTGGCACACAGCGGATATTGTGACTCTTAATGCAGTTTTAACGGCATGGAGGCGCCAGATGAATCCGCATATTAACTCAGATGGTAAACGGCACCGTAAGCCCGGCGCAGCCGGTTTCTGATCTATACACCTTCAGCTGAAGTCAGGCTCCTCAGCGCACTCATCTGCAGGCGGGACGCGTTGCTGAGTGACGCCGTACGTGAAGAAAACCGGCTGGAGAAATATCAGAGTACGCATGCTCCATCTGCCGTTGTCAGCTCCTGCCTGTGCATGACCAGGCTTCTCCGGGAAGAGGTAAAAGCCACTGAGCAGCTGATTAAAAATCACATCAACCGTATCAACGATCCTCTCGTTGTCTGGATACATAGGCATCTCCCCAGGCTTTCATAGTCTTGAGTACAGGCGCAAGCGTAAAACCCAATTCAGTGAGTGAATATTCTACTCGTGGGGGGACCTCAGCAAATATTTCCCGGGAAATAATGCCATGAGTCTCAAGTTCTCTAAGTTGTAGCGTCAATGAACGCTGTGTGACACCGCCTATGAGTTTACGAAGCTCACCAAATCGCCTGGTTCCGCTGAGCAGGTAGTAAATGATCAGCGGTTTCCATTTACCCCCTGCGACTGTAATTGTTGCTTCAACGGTGCACCGATAATTCTGTTCTTCCTGGATTCTCATCTTTATTCAGATACTCCATTAGTATACTTACTATCCCTATGTATCAAAAATGTGCCTACTTTTCAATATAACCTATAACGCTTAAAGTATACCGAGGTAGGTGGCTAAAGATAATAATGATTTATATTTATTTAATCAAAGGGTTATAACTAATGAAAGCCGCATTTTATGACAACCAAGGCAGTGCATATGATGTACTGAAAATTGGTGAAGTTCCTAAACCCAAGCCAGGTCCGAATGAAGTACTCGTGCGTATTCATGTTTCAGGGATAAATCCATCAGACATCAAGGCAAGAACAGGTTTTTCTGCGCACATGCCCTATGCACGTATCATTCCCCATCAGGATGGCGCAGGTGTGATTGAAGCAGTGGGTGAGAACATATCGTCAGAACGACTCAGTGAACGTGTCTGGCTTTATGAAGCACAATATGGACGGGCGTCAGGAACGGCAGCAGAGTTCGTTGTTGTGCCCGCAAGAAAGGCTGTCAGACTCCCTGACAATGTTTCGTTTGAAACAGGCGCTTCACTCGGAATTCCAGCGCTCACCGCTCACCGTTGCCTTTTTTCCGATGGTGACCTTAAAGACCGCCGGGTCCTCATTCATGGCGGAGCCGGAGTGGTGGGAACCGCAGCAATTTTATTAGCTAAATGGTCCGGTGCATGGGTTGTTACTACGGTGAGAAATGCTCAACAAGCGGTGATTGCAAAAACTAACGGTGCTGATTTAGTGCTCGACCATACAGCTGGCGATGTGGCAAATATCATTATGGCGAATACAGGCAATCAGGGGGTTGATCATATTGTCGATGTGGCTTTGAAAGAGAACCTTGATATCAACCTGGCTTGTTTGTCTCAGGGGGGAGTTATCAGCTCTTATGCTACAAGTAGCGCAACAGAAACACTTTCTGTTCCACTCCTCAAAGCCATGATGCACGGCTGTGTACTCCGCTTTGTCTATATATACAAAGTTCCCATGGAAGTTAAAAAAGCCAGCGCAGAAGATATTAATTCCTGCCTTGAAACCGGAACCTATGCACCTTTAATAGGGTTAAATCTGCCGCTTGAGCAAATAGCGGATGCTCATTACGCCCTGGAACATTCAAAAGTAATCGGTAAAGTCCTTATACACATATAATGGCATCCTTAAAAATTAGTGTGCCGGGTGGTAAAACCGGCCGCTGCTGGCACTAAGCGGACTTAGTCATGATCTCAACAGAGTTTCACCGTCTTAGTCAATAATACGGGCGAGCAGTGTGCAGTCTGTCCCTGAATGCCGCTTCAGCGGCATGGAGGCGCCAGCAGGTAATGAAGAGAATATAATTGCTCACTGGCGCCGTGACGCGGCACAGCCGCCCTGCTTTGACAGGTTTCACCAATCCCACCCCCATCCCTGCAAAGCCAGACCCGCTTTCAGCGATGAAGAAGCTTACTCTGCGCCGTCGGAGTGGTCCGGTCACAGACCGGGCGTATCTCCGCGTTAGCGCCTGTGGCGCTTACGGGCGTGTTCACCTGACTCACAGCATCACCTCTGAAAGCGGCACTGAAGCTTAGTTACAACACCCATTATAAAGCCACACTGTTCCGGGCCTGCGGCCCGGGGCGGGGCAGCTTTTCAGTGGGGGCGAGGGGGTCTCTGTAGCTTCCCCTGACTTTCTCAGACGTTCAGGCAATTCATTTGCTGAAACGATGTATGCCTTGTGCCACGAACCCGCTCGTGGAGCTACTTCTTCTTTTAGCCGCATACTTTGTTTGAGGTAACAGCTTGGCGGGTAGTTGCCCTTCGCAAAGCGAAGGGAGCTATCCAGATGCCCTGCGTAACGGGCTCCGGATACTCTTGCTTTAGAAAAGATGTTTTGTTCAGAAGTAATATTCGGAATTAATGCTTTCGAAGAAATGCTTTTCGAAGTTAATGAGGTTGTATAACAGGTTTAAAGTTCTGCTTCGAAATTAATTAAGTAATGAAAAGGATTGTTCCCTATTCTTCGGAATTAATTATATAAATAATGTTCAGTGGAATCACAAATTAGTTTTAAAAAGGCAGAAAAATTACCGACAGGTATCAGGATGGCGGGTTCCCCAGATTATTGGCAGGGGATACGAGGTTATGCCCGATCCGTGTATCAAGAAGTTTTTTTATCGCTTTTTCAGCACGCTCCGGGTACTTGTCCCAAAGAAGTGCTGCCAGGCATGCGAGTCATTTTCCTGTCTGGCAGTTTGATCGCGTACAAACTACCAGGATGACTAATCAGAGGGTCAGATAACTGACCCTTAACATTCATCCCGCCAGAGAGTTAAGCATCAGCGTGATCGGCTGAAAATGTCGCTGAGCTGTGATCTGGCGCGCTTCCCAGCGGTCATGTGCTGCCTGGACATTGATCCAGAAATCAACATCTGTCTCAAATAACCCGGCCAGCTCCGATGCCTCTGTAACGCTCACGCGCCGGGTATTATTCACAATCTGGCCTACGACTTTACGGGAAACGTTCATCGCGTCCGCAAGCTGCTGATGCGTGATATTGAGCGGCTTCAGAAATTCTTCTGAAAGCATTTCTCCGACGGTGGTCGGTTCTGCAATACGGGTATCCATAAAACCTCCGCTTAGTATTTATGTGGATCAAGGTACAGATCATAAGCGTGACCTTCACGCCACCGGAAAATCAGCCTCCACTGGATCGACACACGGATGCTTGACCATCCTTCCAGGTTGCCTGCAAGTCGCTCATAGTTATTGCGGCGCGGCGCAAACAGCGACTTTTCAGTACTGGCTGCATCGAGCAGAGATAACTTACGGCGCAACGGGCTTTCTATTGTTGCGGGTATATCACCTGCTTGCACATTCTCAAAATAAAACCGGGCCAGTGAACCGGAATCCCCTTCCCTGAAACTGCCAATCATCGTACGCCCCTTACGCTTTCCGACTGAGTTCATATTACCACATTAGGTACTCAATGTAACCAATATGGAACCAGGAGGGCTAAAATAAGTCGCTGAAAACCGATAATGGTTTTGAATTTGCAGGAAAAATGCTGGACAGGGGGGTGTATGAAAGAGGGGTAAGGATCGACTTCTCACGCCCGGGAACACCGACGGACAACACTACGGTCGAGTCCTTCAACGGCAGGTTAAGGCAGGAATGCCTGAACGAGAACGGGTTCATGTCTCTGGAGGATGCACGGTGCAAAATCGAGGCCTGCGCATACACTATAACCAGAGTGGTCCCCATTCTGCACCAGGCTGGATGACGCCCTCCGAATTTGCCGAAAAATCTGCTGGTTTCCAGAATATGCAGCCAGAATGAAACCGGTTATTCCCGATTATAGCTGGATCACATATGGGGAGCGGGTCACAAGACTCAAACTGATAGTAATTTTAACGGTCTCAACATCCATTTTGATGAAATAAGAAAACAATTTTTACTGAAGTGGCTAGCACGCTTCTGCTTCCGTAAACCCCTGTTCAGATCAATGAATTGCATAAAAAAGAGTAAAGAGAGTAAAGAATGCAAAATTCCGAACCCTGCCATTGCTATTACCCGGCTGAACGTTAGGATTAATCTAAATAATTGGAAATAGAATAAGAATTTTTCTTACAGATTTCCTGACTTAACAGCGAGATTTCTTAATGTCTGACATCAATACTCTACACGTAAGAATTTTTTTTTGAAACTAAACAACGGATGTTGAAACTCATGTTCCAATTTATTATTGAACGTCACTGATGTCGGAAGAGCGCGACAATGTGAATTTCCTCTTAGAGAAATATTAAATCCTACCCTTTCACGATGGTTTATGTGATGACTCGTGGGTGGTGAAATAAGTAATATCAACGCTGCCTGATGTAATAATAAATTAATCTCTTGATAATTAAGGTGTAAGGAGAGCGAAGTGAAATGGTTAATTGAAAAAAATTTAGTATGCCCTTCAACAGGTGTCTGCTTTGCCCTTTTGTCGGGTTTGAAAAATCTGCGTATGGTTTTATTTTATCAGGGAGATTACTTTCTCAGGGAAGGAAGCATGCTTAGAACCAGTGAATTTGGTTTAGTAATCAATGGCATGATTCGCGAGATTAAAGTTATTCACTTCCTTCCTTTCAACCATTCACTCTGGCACACGCTGGAAGATAAACTGGGATGCCCCGGCAACATAGCACCTTTATTGAATGAATGTGATAAAAAAACAAAATGCGTTTTTAAACTATGCCCTTATGGCGCTCTTTAGATGTTATCTTTTAGTATGAAACTAATATTCTGTGATAAGTCGTAACCTGTGATTTTTTATTGTGTTTTTACTATTCTTTCGCGGAAGTCATGGAGAGGGTACAAACCAGCATTCCGCCTGTGAGAAAATGGATCTGGCCTGAAGTCCTGATCCACTGAGCAACAGAATGCCTGACTGAAAATATTCGGCTAATTTTCAGAGGTTAATTGATAAGCGCTTTGGATTTAGCCTTAATTTCTGCCAACTCAGCACTCGTTACCGTTCCTTTTTTTGTCACTTTCCTGGCACGCCAGTCGACGCAGGTAACCTGATCTGCCAGAGCAACTCCCTCACGACTGCCTGAGATTTTCACTTCGAACGGATAACCTTTTTCCTGTGTGGTACAGGGTACACAAAGCAGCAGACCAACTTTATTGTTATAGGCGAACGGGCTTAGCACGACTGCAGGGCGGTGTCCGCCCTGCTCATGCCCGGCCACAGGATCTAAATCAATCCAGATAAGATCCCCTGATTCTGGTACAAAACGGGATACCATCAGAGCAATTCCTTACCTGTGGTTGCACCAAACTCTGCCTTTTCGTGGAGATTTTCAGTCGATATACCCGCCAGAAGGGCATCGAGTGAGTATTCCTTTACCTTTGCCGGAACGATAATGATTCGGCCATTTTCCACCTCAATATCAACAGCGTCATCAACATTGAGAGATGCCGCCTGCATGATTGCAACGGGTAAACGTACTGAAGGGCTGTTACCCCATTTTTTAACAATTGCCTGTGCCATGATTGATTTCTCCGTAGTTGATACATCTGTATCAACATTAACGCTTGCCGCCAGATGTGTCAACATTGTTGATATGTTGATTATTATTTCCTCTCTGACTTTACACATTATCTTGGGAATCAGACTGGGAAGCGAAAAACAGCCTGCGCGAGGCATTCTTCACAGGATTACTTAACACCTGGGACATTGCTATCCAATGTAGTGCCAGGCGAGCTCGACATGAACCTGCTGGCAGAAGGGGGACGGAATCGGATTTTGACCGGACACCGGGCAGGACGATCGCTGATGTCAGCGATCCTTACCCATCGTGGTGTCCTGAGCGCGATATCCCGATGGCCGGTTAGGGCCGGAAGAGGGTGCCATCGAAACATGGATGGGCAGGCTTTCAGCCACCGGCCTATCGGAATATTATTGTTTGTGAAACCAAAAGGCTTTCTGCAATTCCAGCGTTTCCTCTTCAACCTCATAAACAGGCCCAATCAGTTCGATTTTTTTCTGCCCATGCTCAAAAATATATGATGCGGGCACACTCATCGTAGGATTTTCTTCATGATTGCCCGTGCACTCAAGGTGACGCGTTTCGCTCATTCCATATACGACACGGCCAATATTTGCCCAGTAGAGGGTTCCGGCACACATGCAGCAGGGTTCAACCGCAGTATAAAGCGTGCAGTTCCAAAGGAACTCTGCCGTAAAATTGCTTGCAGCTATCCGGGCAAGTGTTGATTCCGCATGGTTAACGGTATCGATATTACATTGTGTTAAAAGTACGGTCTCCCTGTCAGGGGCGACCAGTACCGCACCGAAAGGATGTTTACCCAAGGCGACAGCGCGTTTTCCCACTTCGTTCGACATTCTCAGGAATTTAATATCCGTTGCGTTACTCATTTTCTTCTCCTTTTGCGGAATGCAGTAAGGCATTAAGTAAAACAGCGGTAAATTCTCCAATGAAAATGCCACTGTCAAAAATCAGTCTTAACGACGAAGCAAGGGATTTAAACAATGCCGGAAAAGCCATGGGTATAATGCCGATGCTTATTGAAACGGCAACAATGAGGATATTGTTGTCGTTGGCAAAGCTGATATCTTTAAGCTGCTGGATACCTGCTGCCAGCGTCATGCCAAACATCAAAATGCCGACCTCGCCTAAAACCGGACGCGGGATAGCTGAAACAATAGCGCCAAGTTTAGGAAACAGACCGAGTAATACCAGTATCAAGCCCGCAGCGACAAGCACTGAGCGGCTGGTAATACGTGTAAGCATGATCAGTCCGGCGTTTTGCGAAAATGCATTATAAGGAAAGGTGTTAAAACACCCGCCGACCATGGTTGAAAGACCGTCAGCCCGTATTGTATCGGCAAGGCGTTGTGGTGTGGTCGATCGGCCAATAAGCTTGTCTATCAGCAGGACATTACCCGTTGTTTCTGTCATGACGATCAACATCGCCAGGCAGGACACAACAACGGGAACGGGTGAAAATTCCGGCATGTCAAAAGAGAATGGCATACTGATACCAATCCATGCCGCGTTACTGATAGCTGAAAAGTCGGTTAAGCCAGTTGTTAAAGCGATCAATGTTCCGGCCATCATGCCCGCCAGAATGCTGAAGTTTCTGATAACACCACGCGTTTTACAGTAGAAGAATAGGGTTATCACTAAAGTAGCCAGACCGAGTAATAAGCTGGACGGACTGGGAAAGTCAGGCGCGTCAGGATTTCTCCCTCCAATCAAGAGGGCCGCCGCAGACATAAGCGTAATACCAATGATGGTTATTACATACCCAATCACAACAGATGGATAAAAGCGGACTAACCTGCTGAAAAGCGGGCTATCAGGACAGAAAATAACCCACACTCTATGGCGGAGCTAAAGACAGTTGTGATCCCATACTTTTGGCTAATAATGGCCATAGGCGCCAGCATGATGACCCTGACCCAAAATCCTGCTCCATTCAGAAACACAATTCAGGCATGATACACACTCCCCTGAACGGAGGTGGTGCCGATGAAAAAGTCACGATTCACCGAAGAGCAGATTGTCTTTGCCCTCAGGCAGGCTGAACCGGGCACGCCTGTGCCGGTAGTCTGCCGCAAACTGGGTATCTCCGACGCCACGTTTTATACCTGGCGCAGGAAATACGGCGGGTTTTCCCCTTTCTGAACTCAGTCATATGCGGCAGCCCGAATAAGAAAATGTGCGGCTGAAGAGGCTGGTTGCCGACCTCAGCCCCGACAAGGCAACGCTGCAGGACGTGCTGGCAAAAGAGAGCTGACGCCGGCACGCCTGCGCGAATGGGTCAGGGATTTACAGGCCCGGTACGGTGCCAGCGAAAGACAAATCTGTTTTGCGCTACGGCTCAGCCGCAGTTCGTTCAGATATCGTTCAGTTGCTGCTGATGACAGCGCACTGCGCCTGCGTATCCGTGAGATCACCGAAACGCGAATTCACTACGGATATCGCCGGGTACACATGATGCTCCGGCGCGAGGGCTGGCGCGATAACCACAAACGGATCTACCGCCTCTACTGTGAGCAGGGGCTGTCGCTGCGCCTCAAACGGCCACGTCGCAATAAATCTTCCCAGCGCCGGCAGCCGCAGCCTCAGGGCTTATATCCAAACCACGTCCGGGGCATGGATTTTGTTTCTGATGCGTTGTTTGACGGGCGACGGCTGCGCCTGCTGACGGTTACCGACCTTTACAGCCGCGAATGCCCGGGGATCTGCGTGGGACAGAATCTGCGCTCGACAGAAGTGGCCGGGATGCTGAACAGTATAGCGGCCAGGCGTCCTTTACCACAGTAGCTGAAAACAGATAATGTTTCTGAATTTTCAGGGATAATGCCGGACAGGTGGATGTATGAAAGAGGCATCAGGATCGACTTCTCACTCCCGGGAACACCGACGGACAACGCGACGGTGGAGTCCTTCAACGGCAGGTTTAGGCAGGAATGCCTGAACGGGAACGGGTTCATGTCCCTGGAGGATGCCCGGTGCAAAATCGGGGCCTGGCGCATACTCTATAACCAGAGTCATCCCCATTCTGCGCCGGGCCGGAGACGCCCTCCGAATTTGCCGAAAATCTGCCGGTTGCCAGAATATGCAGCCAGAATGAAGCCGGGTATTCCTGATTATGGCTGGATCACATACGGGGAGCGGGACACTCTATGTGTCTGCCCGGTTTTTGAGGTAATGTAAATACTGCGCCAACTCCGGCTTATAGAATAGAGTACTCACAACGAGATTGAAACTTGAAACGTTTTAGGTAAGGTGGCTATCACGTTATAAACCCATACTAATAAACAGGTAGACTACCAGTCCTACGGTAAACTGATGATTTTTGATACTGGCATTATTGGTGGACGTGAGGGGCTGTGCGATCCACTTAAGAGGGAAAGTGAGCTGAAAATGTGAAATTGAATTAGATCCAGCCCACGCTTGTACAGTATCCAGCCGGGAAGAAAGCATAAATAAGCCAATTAAATGATGATGAGAATTATTTTCATATATCTGCCGGATTATTCACTCCAATTAATTTCCAATGAGGAAAATTATAATGTATTATTTTTATAGAGTCAGCATAAAATTCCCTGTCTTTTATTTCCCTGGATTAACACAAAGATTCTTATTTTTTTAGGGCGCTATTATTATGCTGGCACCCGTAAGGACATTTTTTAAAATGGCAATGAGAAGGGAAAGTACATGTCTCAAGTTTTATAACTGTATTCGCTGGGCAAGATAATGTTGACTTTAGAAACTCCCACCATTCATCGTTATAAGGATCAAGTTTGTATAATTCCAATAATTGGAAGTGTCCATTGACAATAAAACCTTTTGTATCAGGTGAAATAATATCACTTGGGAGCAATATTTTAACTGCACTATACCAAATTATCAACTGCAAGTTTTTTACCGATTGAATAGTGGAAAATACGGTGCCTGTGTATGGGCACACTAGAGTAGCTTTGACAACCCAATTCATAAAACCTCCTTTAATTAAACCAATGTTACTCATGTATACAATGAAAGGTATTTTTTTTGGATTATTTACGCTGTTAAACTCTCTGAAATAATAGTACATGAAATCGTCACAATCCATTAGACTAGCTCGTTTTTTTGTTTTTTATAAATAAGATTTTATTTTTTAAAGATAATTTTTTTACAGCGGTGGTATCGACTTATATAAGTGAGTGTTTAAAATTGATGATCCAGATCACGGACGCCGTAGCGGAGGCCGAGTGTGAGTTTATTCTGGAATGGACGAGTAAGGGCAGAATGAATAGACACGGTATCTTCTAATATAAAATCTGACAAAAAGCGACATCTGCTAACTAAACAGACGTTGTCGCTTATAGGGGGGTGATAGCCAATTAAATAAATATTTACTATAAGATAGTTGGATATTTACTGATAATGTTTTCGGGAGTCATACTATGGTCAGCGGTATGAATTTTCTGCGAATGAAGATTAAGAAATATGATGTCATTCTGATTAAAAAGTAAACTAGCTTGGCTGGCCTGCTCCCCGTTGATTAACACACCCCGATGTTAGTAATGTCTTCATAAGTCACATGGGGACATCCCATGAAGAAGCGTTTTTCCGACCAACAGATCATCAGTATTCTCCGCGAGGCCGAAGCCGGGATTTCGGCCCGTGAACTCTGCCGCAGGCACGCCATTTCCGACGCCACGTTTTACACCTGGCGTAAAAAGTATGGCGGTATGGAGGTGCCCGAGGTTAAGCGCCTGAAGTCACTTGAGGAAGAGAACGCGCGACTCAAGAAGCTGCTGGCCGAAGCCATGCTGGATAAGGAGGCGCTTCAGGTGGCCCTGGGCCGAAAGTTCTGACGACAGACCAGAAGCGGGAAGCCGTGGTGTTGATATGTGATGCGACCGGTCTGCCGCAACGTCGTGCCTGCAGGCTCACAGGGTTGTCCCTGTCGGCCTGCCGCTACGAAGCGCAGCGTCCGGCGTCGGATGCGCATTTATCCGGACGCATCACCGAACTGGCACTGGAGCGCAGGCGTTTTGGCTACCGCCGCATCTGGCAGCTGCTGCGCCGCGAAGGGCTTCATGTTAATCACAAGCGCGTGTACCGGCTTTATCATCTCAGTAGCCTGGGCGTAAAACGCAGACGACGCCGCAAAGGGCTGGCGACAGAACGTCTGCCGCTGCTCCGGCCGGCGGCGCCCAATCTGACCTGGTCGATGGATTTCGTTATGGACGCACTGGCAACCGGTCGCAGGATCAAGTGCCTGACCTGCATGGATGACTTCACGAAGGAGTGCCTGAAGGTCACTGTTGCCTTTGGAATTTCAGGCGTGCAGGTCACGCGTATTCTGGACAGCATTGCGCTGTTTCGCGACTATCCGGCTACGATAAGAACTGACCAGGGGCCGGAGTTTACCTGCAGAGCACTTGACCAGTGGGCTTATGAACATGGCGGCTTATCCAGCCCGGCAAGCCGACACAGAACGGATTTATTGAGAGTTTTAACGGCCGCTTTCGCGATGAATGCCTGAATGAACACTGGTTTAACGATATCAGCCATGCCAGGAAAGTCATCAGTGAATGGCGTCAGGATTATAATGAATGTCGCCCGCACTCCACGCTGAATTATCAGACGCCGTCTGAATTTGCAGCGGGCTGGAGAAAGGGTAATTCTGAGAGTGAAGGATCCGACATTACTAACTGAGCCTTGTATCTAATCCTGGGGGCAGGTCACTTCTATTACTTCGTTTGCAATCGATAAGAATCAGGCGGAGCGCCTGATTGAATTATGAATGTTTTGGTGAATAGCTATTGTTGATCAAATCAGTAAGTTATGGCGGTATTATAAGGAAGGTGCACTAACTAAATCATCTCTGACAGTCCAGCATTCCCCCTTCCTTTACGAATGTGAAATCAGATATTTTTACCGCGACATGCTAAAACATTCCGCGCTTAATATTCTAAACAGCCTAATCTTCAACTGCATCCTCTCCTTATTGATTAAAACAGCATAAAGTCCGGCTGCAATCCATTTATTAAATCCCAGTTAAATAGCTGCCCTTAAATTTAATTTAACAGCTTTACCTGGGCGTAGTTAGCTTATTTAATTCCGTCCATAATTTTACCGCCCAGAATTGCAGAAATGGCAAGAACGAATACAATAAACAACTGACTTGTATACGGTATTATGAGTTTTTAGCAAGCGCCTTACCCAATAATTCAGCGATTTCCCGCGTGGACTCCATGCAGTGAGCGGAGTGTCTGGTCATTTGTATAAAACCATGTGGCAGCTCAGGGTAATGAACATAGGTGATTACATTACCTGACGCCGCAAGCTTTTGTGCATACTGATGTCCGACATCTCGCAGCATATCGTAACCACACGTTATCAGCAGTGCCGGTGGTAAACCATTATGAGACTGGGCATTCATAGGTGTAATATAGGGTTGAGTATAGTCCACACCCTCTGGTAACAATGACCATAAAAATAAAAGCACACCTGCGGTATCAACATAACCGCCGCTGCGGTTCTCAACGCCAGCCGCCGTTTCAAAAGGCATCTTTGCTTCAGGATAAAGAGGCATCTGTAGCGCCAATTTGGGACCATTTTCATCCCGAAGCTTCAGCGAAATAGTGCAGGTGAGGTTGCCTCCCGCGCTGTCGCCGCCCAACGCAATGCGCTTTGGATCCACACCTCTTTGTAGGGCGTTTCGAACAGCCACTTAACTATAAACTCTCCTTCTTCCAGCTGTACCGGCCATTTGTATTCGGGGGCAAGCTTGTAATCCACGGCATAAACATAGGCTCCGCTGATTTCTGCAAAATGGCACATGGCCGTTTCAAACTGATCTAGTGATCCCACTACAAAGCCGCCGCCGTGAAGATATATCAGCGCCGCTTCTTCAGCAGGCCCAGGCCGGGAAGGATGATAACAGCGAACCGGGATAGTTCCGTGAGGTCCCCGAATACCAAGATGTTCAATTTTTCCGATATCAGGCAGCTTTACATCAATAAAGGCGTCATGTTCGCGTCTCTGCTCCTGTATAGGTTTATGAGCCCCCAAAACCGGGCCATTTTGAGCCATTCTGAAATTTCTGGATCTTTATTTTGCGCCCAGACTTTTTCAGGAATATTTCCAGAGTTATAAACTGCCATGTTATTCCCCTTAGTTGCTTATGATAAATGATTCATGATCTTAATTTCGTTATCAAAATTAGCAGAGTATGTTTGCCATAGTATGATTTTAATATCTTGATTTGTTTCAGAATATTTAATTAAGCATGAATGACGAACAAGTGTTATGCAAAAAAAAATCATGAAATATTATACGGTGGCCTCTTCTGGCTGCGCTAATGGCATGGTCGCCCACGTGTCATTCGCTTTTTTTACATAGCAGCATGAGCTTGGGGTTTGGGCTGTTTCTTTCTCTTAATCAGCAGGAAGTTATGGCCAGTAAATCTTGATTCGTAGCGGTAAGGCTTGCAAGTGTCTGGGAATAACCAGTCTGCTCGGCCAGTCCGCTGGTACGGTGGTTATGGCGCTCTTTCTCACATTCAGAAACAAAATTATGGAGAGCTAAACACTTTCCTGAATGGAGGCTGTGGCAATGAAAAAGTCACGATTTACCGAAGAGCTGATTATCCGGCAAGGGCCTTTGCTGATATTCTCCCCTTACTCCTCTATTTTCTTTATTCTTTATGATTATCTAGCGCCATCGTATAGAGCATCTCAGTAAATTTTCAGAGTTGTTAACAGCATTCCGGTTCATCATCACGCGCCGCGACCTCTATAAAGACCGGCAGTGCCACGGCGGCTCAGGCGCGGCCAGCCAAAGTCAGGTCTTTTATTGCAAATACAAGCCTCATATCATGTCTCAGATCACTAAGAATAAGATGATATGAACAGCACAGAATTAACTAACGTTTATTACCACTCAGATCATTGTTGCTAAGCACCACTACAGGTTTACCGCGCAGGTCAGGGCAGAACAACGCCTCGCAGCTGGCGTAAAAGGAGTTGACGTCGGCCAGTCCGAACATGGGCATGATTACCTCCCACGCGCCCGGGTGCTGTTGAAGAACCAGGTGACGACGCCGAGCAGCTGCAGTTCCTCAGGATAAATCACCGCGTAAGCCTGATTCATCGGCAACAGGGCGAGGCGGGGATGCAGCTGCAGACGCTTAACTGTGAACTCGCCATTCACCTCAGCAACAACGATGTCGCCGTGTGACGCCTCCTCGGCACGGTCGACCACCATGACATCGCCATCAAACAGCCCGAGATCCTGCATACTGCTGCCACTGGCGCGAACAAAGAACGTTGACGCTCGTCTGCGGATGCAGAGTTCGTTGAGGTCGAGTTCTTTTTCGAAGTAATCCTGAGCAGGGGAAGGGAAACCCGCAGCACAGGGATCTGCAAAGAGGGGGACTTTCACCGGTGGGGTGAATATCGGTGGCCACAGCAATGTCAGGCCCTCACAACAGATGGCTGGTTTCATAGCCGGATACCGTTGACTGGCGGACGTGAGCTGTTCAGTTTTAAGTGTGTAGATCGCATGGAGGTCCTCCTCTTATTATTACTGTTTGTATATACAGTGTTAATGAGCGGAGATTTTATGGCAAGAGGAGGGAACGGTTCCCTGATAAAACGGGCACAGGTGACTGATCTACCAAGTTTTTTTAGTTGCGGGTCACGTCTGCTGTCATTTTTTGTAGCAGGTTCAGCAGGTGTGCCTTGCTGACCTGCTCCGACTGTAGCGCCGGCAGCATATTGCTCAGAGTCAGGGTTGTCGTGGCCATCGCAATTGCCCGCTTTACGCGGTCGGTGTTTTCGTAGTCTTTATAGGTGCGCAGGCTGACACCAAGTTCCTCAGCAGCCCGTTCGCGGCTCCACATCAAACTTTTTCGCCAGAGTCTCAGCTGCCAGCCTGTCATATACTTTTCTCAATTATTAAACCTGAAAGCATTATGAATAAAAAGTGCAAAAACTGCACTTTTAATCAGTTCTGTTTTGCTTAGGGCGAAATCTCGCGGCGGTTAATCACCCATTTTGATGCTTTTAATCACCATCACGTATGGATAGTGAGGCGGGATGCACTTTTGCGGTCTGTCAGCTATGTCCATGCGCTCAAAGTCATAATCTGCCCTGCCATTTATCGTCGTTATAACACCTGGATTTCTTTTATCCTTATGGGCAAAAACAAATGAAGCCGTACCATTCCGATTAAACTCGTCAACCGAATGATTAATGTTGAGCGCTACCAGCTTGATTTCTTCCCTATCATTTTCTATGTCCATCATGCTCAAGTAATCTTTTAAACAGCTCTGAGCCAGTTCCTTTTTCGTGGATGGTACCCCGGCAAATGCCAGGTTGCCAGAGAGCAACATAACAGCTGCATATTTCAGCCTTTTCATAACTCTTCCTGTAAATGGCGGGAAGCAAACCCGCCGTTTAATGTACAGGCTTTAGCCCATTACGATTTTGATACTTGCGCCACATGCCGCTGCGTATCGTTCGAGGGTTGAGACGCTGGCTTTACTGGCATTTTTTTCCAGTTTACTCACGGCAGGCTGAGTAATTCCCATTCTTTCAGCGACTTGTGTGCTATTGATACCAGCTCTGCGCCGCATGTCAGCAAGAAGTTCCTGTAACTCTTCTTCTTTCTTTTCTGCGAGGTAAGCGGCCATGACATCAGGATTTTGTAAAGCTTTTGCCTTTACTTCTGTGAATGGAATACCTTTAACTTTCATCTGTCAGCTCCTCAAGTCTTTTTAATGCTAACTGGATTTCTGCCGGTGGCGTCCTGGGCGTTTTTTTAATGAAGGTACGAAGGATATATATTTTCTTTCCTTTTGCGAAAGCGAAAAATGTACGCGTTATATCTTTTTTCCCCGCTCTTAATTCAAAAATTCCGTCCTGAATAATATCCGTATGCGGGTAGCGTAACTGATTCCCCTGTGATTCTAGTTTATCCAGTGCAGCAAACGCTTTACCTTGCATTGCACTGTCCAGGTCTAAGATTTCCTGTTGTGCTTCAGGGTGAAAGATCAATTCAAACACTAGCGGCTCCTTTCCTGTGTAGCATCATATTGTCATTCCCATGAGTACAATAATAACTCAAAAGTTATTATAACTCAAGGGTTATGATAACCTTTAGGTTATTGTGCATTGCCTGCATCCGTTTCTTAATCCGCTATGGAGTAACTATAAAGGTTGTCGCTCCGCTCCGCTTTACAGCCATCGCCGGCGCTGCGCCGACGCCGGCAGGTATGAAGTGCCGTGCCCTCACTGTTGCCGGGCCGCTTCGCCTGCAAGGGTTCACTGCGTCTCCATCCTCACCCGTTCCCCACCGTACGCGGGACATTCAGTCCGCGCCGGCGGCGCATGCGGCCTGCGGTGTCGTCCCTGGCTGCTCCGCTTTACGCCCGTCTGTGTGGAGGTCACGGCGAAAAAACCGTGCAACCTTTGAACCGGAGTAAATATGTCTGAACAGTAAGCGTCACATACAGACCGTCTTTTATTTTTGCCCGCGTTTCCTACCATGCACACTTTCGCGAACATGGACACTACCGTGGACAAAAATACGCCTTACATCAGAAGACCTTGGATTTTCACAGCGCTGAGCCTGCGATTTAATGAGGCGATGACTTACCGTGAAATCGCAGAGAAACTGAACATCAGCTCTTCTGCCGTACATAAAATGTTTACGCGTTTTCGCCGCACAGGCATTAACTGGCCATTGCCTGAGGAATACACACCTGAACGTCTGGAGGAGGAGCTGTATGCCTTCAATCTGGAGACAAATCTTCCTGTCAAAAAACGCCGTCCGGACTGGCCACTGGAGTTCAAAATCAGCATAGCGGATCTAACCCTGCAGCCGGGAGCGTGTGGCACAAATTGCACGTGAGCATGGCATCAACGATAACCTGCTCTTCAACTGGCGGAACCTGCACCGCCAGGGACTGCTGGACCCTGCCAGCAGGGCCACTCTCATTCCTGTCAACGTGGAGCCGCTTTCACCGCCACACAGGCACCACGGGGCCGTATCTGCAGAAACGACACCGGTCATCAGCTGTAAGCTGACGCTGCCGGGCGGCAGCCTGAGTCTGACCGGGCCACTGACGCCGGAGCTCCTGCGTGTACTGGTCAGCGAACTCAGGGAGGGTGAGGCATGATTAACTTTCCGGCTGGCTCGCGCATCTGGCTGGTCGCCGGCGTGACGGATATGCGCTGCAGTTTCAACGGGCTGGCAGCTAAAGTGCAGAACACGCTGCGAACGGACCCGTTCAGCGGGCACCTTTTTATCTTCCGCGGCCGGCGGGGTGACATGATAAAGGTACTGTGGGCCGACCGCGATGGACTGTGTCTGTTCACAAAACGGCTGGAGCGGGGTCGCTTCGTCTGGCCGGTGACCCGTGACGGAAAAATCCACCTGACACCTGCGCAGCTGGGCATGCTGCTGGAGGGCATTAACTGGAAACATCCGCAGCGGAAGGAACGCCCTGGTCTGCGCATCTGAACCGGAGTAATGTGGCTGCATGGAACGCTCACTCTCCGACGAAAATGCCCGACTCCGGGCGCTGCTGGACACGCAGCAGCACACAATCCGCCAGATGGCGGAGTACAACCGCCTTCTCTCACAGCGGGTGGCGGCCTACGCCAGCGAAATCAACCGACTGAAGGCGCTGGTCGCTAAGCTGCAGCGCATGCAGTTCGGCAAAAGCTCCGAAAAGCTGCGTGAGAAAACGGCGCGTCAGGTGCGCGAAGCTGAAGACCGCATCAGCGCTCTGCAGGAAGAGATGGCGGAAGTTCTGGGTGAGCAGCATGACCCGGTACTCCCGCAGCCGCTGCGCCAGTTTTCCGTCCGTAAACCGCTTCCTGCCTCGCTCCCGCGCGAAACCCGTATTCTGCCGCCAGCCGAAACCGCCTGTCCGGCATGCGGCGGCAGCCTCAGCCCGCTGGGCTGCAATGTGTCGGAGCAGCTGGAGCTTATCAGCAGTGCCTTCAGGGTTATCGAAACTCAGCGGCCGAAGCTGGCCTGCTGCCGCTGTGACCATATCGTTCAGGCAGCTATGCTCTCAAAGCCCATCGAGCGCAGCTATGCCGGTCCCGACCTGCTGGCGCGCATTGTCACGGCGAAGTTCGCGGAGCATACGCCTCACTATCGCCAGTCGGAGATATACCGTCGTCAGGGCGTGGAGCTGAGCCGGGCCACGCTGGGGAGATGGTCCGGAGCGGTGAGTGAACTGCTGGAGCCGCTGTATGACCTGCTGCGGCAGTATGTGCTCATGCCGGGCAAGGTACATACCGATGACATCCCGGTACCCGTTCAGGAGCCGGGCAGCGGCAGAACGCGTACGGCCCGGCTGTGGGTGTACGTGCGGGATGACCGGGCCGCGGGCTCGGTAATGCCACCGGCAGTCTGGTTCGCGTACTCACCGGACCGTAAGGGAATGCACCCGCAGCAACGCCTTGCCGGGTATAGCGGTATCCTGCAGGCAGATGCGTACGGTGGTTATAACGCACTGTATGAAGACAGTCGCATAATCGAAGCGGCTTGTATGGCGCACGCCGGAAGAAAAATCCACGACGTTCACGTCCGCACCCCGACTGATGTCACCACCGAAGCGCTGAAGCGTATCGGTGAGCTTTACGCCATCGAGGCAGAGATACGTGGCAGCACGGCAGACGAGCGGTTTACGGTGCGGAAAGAGAAAACCGTGCCGCTGATGCGGTCGCTTTACGACTGGATACAGGCGCAGATGACGGTGCTGTCGCGACACTCGGATACGGCGAAGGCGTTCGCGTACCTGCTGAAACAGTGGGAGGCACTGAACCTGTACTGCAGCAATGGCTGGGCCGAGATAGATAACAACATTGCGGAGAACGCGCTGCGGGGCGTAGCCCTGGGCCGGAAAGACTGGCTGTTTGCCGGTTCAGATGCAGGTGGAGAGCGCGCTGCAATCCTTTACTCCCTTATCGGCACCTGTCGGCTAAACGGCGTGGACCCGGAAGTATGGCTGCGTTATGTCCTGGGTCATATCCAGGACTGGCCGGTAACCGGCTGCACGATTTGCTGCCGTGGAATGCCGGAGTGCCTGTGATTAAGAGAAGGGCAAGCGGTTAAGATATATAATGTTTGCTCTTAACAAAAAAGGACAAGAGATGAATCCAGCCAGTCTGATAAGAATCGATGCGATTGATCCAGATACCATAGAAGAAATATCCTTAAGGGCTATCGAACTATCTTCTTACTGGCAGAGTCGACAGATGCCTGAAACGCTTTGCCATGCAAGAGTGGGATTAATTGAGGAGTTGCCGGGCTGGCGTAATCCGGCAGCGATTAGTCTTGGAGGTGCCGCCATGGGTGCAAATGTCACCCACCTGAATGCCAGACTTGAAGGTAGTGAGTCTGTGGAGGATTTGGCGTCCTTCCTTGAAAACTGGTTTGATATTATTGCCATCCGGACACCTTCTCTGGATAAGCTTGAACAATTTTCTGCAGCAACCAAAATGTCAGTCATAAACCTGCGAACTCACAGTAAACATCCCTGTGAGATTCTGGGGGATTTGACATACATAAGGCATTTAAAGGGAGGGTGGAACAATATCCACTTTGTCGTTCTCGGGCCTGATGCAAACATATTACGTTCATGGATGGAAGCTGCATCTGTATTGCCTATAACGGTTACTCAGATAGCGCCGCCAGAGTTACTAATTACTCATAGTGGCAGAATTAATAACTTCCATACTACTCATTATAAATATGTCACAGAAAGTGCTGACGTGATCATTACTGACTGCTGGCCAGCCCTTGTTACCACTGAACTTAGAAGTAACCTGGAGAGGTATCAGGTAGACAGACAATTACTTTCGACCTGCGACGCCGATACTGTGTTTATACCCTGCCCCCCTGTAACTCGTGGCCAAGAGGTTTCATCTGAAGCAATGCTGGACGAACGCTGTCATGTAAAAGAAGCCAAAGACTATCTGTTACATGTACAAAATTCGGCTATGGAGTTCATATATCAAAGCCTTCTCAGTCCAGCATCAACTCCAACAGTGAATTAAGCATACTTAAACAGTACTATTAGTTTTATGACGTAATCCGCTGATTGAACTAATTCGCAAATCGGTACGTTTTCTTACCGCCTTACGTTTTATTTATTAGCTAAAACCCACTTCCGGTCAGCAAATTCATCATTTTTATGGAAGGAGGTAGACAGGATGCCTCTAGCCTGTGGCCGGGAGTAGCTTCAATAATCGAGGTAAGCATATTTTTGCCAATACCTCTACCCTGCTTATCTGCTGCAACGGCGAACATACGGATCTCAAGATGCGAAGCGCGGCCAGCAAAATCATTACGCCCGGTAAGCAGGGCAAAACCCACCGGTTCACGCTTTAACTGATCGTCAAAGATAAAGAGATAATCCCCTATGGGAATATTATCTCTATATTTTTGAATAACGCTCTCAAGATCAGATTTTACTATTTCAAAGCCCTTGCCACCAAAACGAAAAAATGCACCTGATGCTATCCCATCACGCACCAGATTCATAATAAAAGGAATATCGTTATCATTCCCTAATCGCATATCGAGCATGTATTTCCTCCATTTAATTCACCGAACGACTATTTTAGCGCCAGAAGTCGTCACATAACCCGTAATTTATTCAACGTCATACAAACCTGGTAGTTTTTAGCTTTGGTGACGGAATTTTCTGGGATTCCAGCGTACAACCCCTAAAAGCACAAAACTGTTGCGCAGTACTCGACATTTGTTATAATGTCTACCGTCGCGCAACAGGAAGCAGACAATGGACAATGATAAAGAGTTGGAAACACAAAGGGTTGCGAAAGTATTTTGAAAAGGGAAATACCGCGGGAATCATCGTTCATCATGCAAACAGGCTGGATTTACTGTTAAACGCTCTGGATCTGGCAGACAACCTGAACGATTTAAGTTTACCGAGTTTTCAGCTTCACCCTCTGACAGGAGATCGTAAGGGGATCTGGGCCATAAGCGTGTCCGGGAACTGGCGGTTAACTTTTGAGTTTAACGATGGCGATGTTTACATACTGAATTATGAGGATTATCACTGATGACTAAACGTATGCCGCCCCATCCGGGGCGCTACATCTCTGATGAGATGGAGCATTTAAATATCAGTCTCAGAGCGCTTGCTCGAGCGCTGGATGTTTCACCATCAACGATTGGCCGTGTAGTCGAAGGAAACGCAGCGGTAACGCCGGGAATGGCGGTACGTTTAGCTAACGTGATAGGGAGTACACCTGAAATGTGGCTAAGACTTCAGGAAGCGCACAGCCTTGCTCATGCGAAAGAAGAAGTTGATTTGAGCAAACTGACACGATTATTTACGCCCGAAAATTATCCTCAGCATGCCTGATCGCCCGGCCCGCAAAATTTGCGGGCTTTTTTATTTCATGCACATAGCGCATAGAAGGGAAACAGTGGGAATTTCTGCAACAATACACGGTAACAAAAGCTGGCTCGCAGAAATTCAACGAGTTAGCCAGACCCGCGCCTAAGTATTCGAGGTTATGCTGAATCTGAAATGTACGGAAAACGCCAGAAGTCAGCTTGTCGTATCATTCGACTAACCGACAGGGTTTGTCGCCTATAAAAACACCATATTTGGGCGGGAATATTCCTCTCGCTAATCCCTGAACGGAAAACGGATGATTTCCGTCAGGGGAAAAAATTGCTTAGCGGGTGTTATTGCAGAAATGACCACGGAACCCCTATAAAGGAAGCCACGCTTAGCGTGGTTTTTTAATGAGTGAAGGCTTTAACCTGAGAGCGTCCAGTGCACAATTTAACATCAGTTCACTTCCGCTTCCTCGCTCACTAACTCGCTACGCTCGCTCGGTCGTTCGGCTGCGGCGAGCGGTGTATGCTCTATCGGTATGAGCATCATATATACACCCCATGTAATGTTAATGCAGCCTGGCAGAGCGTTAAGAAAAAAATTTAAAGCGGCCTTGCCAGTAACGATCACACTGTATTTTCATAGTGTAGTCACTAGGTATTAACGCTGAATACGGGAATAATTACTAGTTGTTATACCATCATTTGATGGTATAATGGGTTTGTTGGTCGGGAATGGTTCCCAGCCTTTTCCAGTAGCCCAAACGGGCGGGAGAAAAACATGAATATTCAGGAAGCGTTAAACGTTTTTGGTTTATCAGGTGAACTGACGGAGAAAGATATCAAGGCTGCATATAAAAAAGCGGCTTTGAAATATCATCCAGATCGTAATCCATTAGGTGCTGAACTGATGAAGGCTGTAAATGCAGCTTTTGACTTTCTGATGGCAAAAATCGATAAAATCAACTTGTTTCAGAGTACCGACGAAAATGCACACTATAATTACGGTGAAGACCTGGAAAACGTGTTGAACGCACTCACCGGGCTATCTGGTTTAGTTTATGAAGTTATAGGCAACTGGATCTGGATCAGTGGAGAGACTCGTGAACATAAGGACATTTTGAAAGAAATAGGTTGCAGATGGGCCGCGAAGAAAAAACAGTGGTTTTACCGTCCTGAAGAACATAAAAGCCGCTGGAACCGTAAAGAACACAGCCTTGATGAAATTCGCGAGATGTACGGCACCGCCGGGAAGCGTAAAGCGGCTGGCAGGCAAAGAGTAGAAAACAGAGCATAGTTAAAACGGGGGCGAAAGCCCCCAATATTTTAATGGTGAATATATGAAATCATTTTTCGTTCGCTATCAGCCTGTTTTTGAAATCGTCAGTCGTATTCTGGGGAACGGCTGGCGTATAAACCTGCTTGATGATTGTCAATACCGTATAAAACTAACGTCCCCACGATTTAAAAACTACAATGTACATATTCGAATGGACAAAGAAAGGTTAGCTATTACAGGTAGTGTGGATAGCCGTAACTGGCGTGGCCCTTATCATACCTGCACAGTATCACCACAGCGTAACCCCGTGGAGATAGCCGCCGATATAGAAAAGAAAATCCTCATGAATGCATTGCAGGATGTGCAAACTTCGCGAGAATATGAAAATAAATTGCAGGAAGAGCGGAAAAGAAAACAAATACTGAAAGGGATGTTGCTACAACTTGTTAAGCTTGAAAGCTGGCACGGGACGTTAACAGGTTTTAAAGCTGAAAATGGATTGAGTGGACATGTAACGGAGCGAGGTGATGGTTATGAAGTCCTGATTCGTGGATTGAACATGGATCAACTTGTCAGATTAGTTGGTTTACTTAAGCAGCTATGAAGGTAATTGTAATGGAAGAAATTCTGATTGACAGAAAAAACAAAGGGAATGTGACATACCGAATTGTTATTTATAACGATTCAGAACGTATTTTTATCGAACTGGAAAAATTGATGAAAATTCGCTCAAAAGATCCTGATAAAAAAACAACAAAGAAAGTTGTTTACCATCGTTCCTTTTATAAGGATAACCTTGAAAAGGTTAGGGACGAAATTGAAGACCCGATTTTATTGCAATTTTTAAATGATACATTATTGAAGGTGTAAAGTTATGATTGATAAACCAACGCCGGAAGAGGTGAAGAACGCTCGTATCAAAGCAGGTTTTACACAACAGGAAGCCGCAGATCGCTTTGGTTTTACATTATCAGCCTGGCAAGCTAAAGAAACATCTGGGAAAACGTCAAGGGGTTTAGCTGCGGGGACTTACGAATTGTTATTATTGCTTGCTGATGAGCATCCTGATTATAAATTAGTTAAGCGGAGATAAATTATTGCTTTACCATCGTTTGATGGTAAAATAAGTCTGTTGGTTGGGAATGATTCTCTACCTTATCCAGTAGCCCAAACGGGCGGGAGATTTTTATGACTGAATTAGTTTTTAAAAATGCAAATGTTTCAGTTGGCGATGTATTTGCATCATCATGGGGTTATGAGCAAACTAACGTTAACTTCTATCAGGTAATTTCTACTCACAGTAAGAAAACCGTCACTGTACGGGAAATTCGCGCTGCTACTCATCTTACCGACTCAATGGTTGGATATAAGATCCCTGTCCTTGATGATTTCACTGGTGAATGTCTGAAGCGTCAGGTTAAAGACTGCTTAGACGAACTCGCAATTAAAATAGAAGATTTTGAAACTGCTTATAAAACAGCACCAGGCAAAAAACACCGCTTTACTTCTTATTATTGAGACTAAAGGGAGGGGGATGCCCCTCCATCTATCGGAGAGAACGGAAGAACAATGGAATGAGAATTTAGCGCAGTGGCTTCCCTGAAACGCAATGTGAAATTCTGGTTTGAAAGTTGTGGGTGCAATAACGAGCAGGTTATCAGTAATGTGAAAAACTGGTTTGATTTTGCTTATTGTCCGGCAGAGCAGGAGCAGGCCAAAAATGAAATAATATCAGCATTAACCGGGGAGGAAAAAAAGATTTGGTTGGAAAGGTATCAGGTTGCTGGAACAGCCTGATACCTATGACACTAAACATATAGAGGGCGTTCAAATGTCAATGCAGCAGATAATAGCTATTGCTGATTCCCTTGTAAAGGGATGGGAAGTAAAGATACCTGCATTAAAAGCCACGGAATGGGATGAATTACGTTGGTGGCTGGATTACTTAAAAGGGTATGATATCTAAATAAAGCGGGGATTTTCCCCGCTTTTTCTTTGTCTTTTTCCTACGGATTTAATTCTCCCCCGCCAAATGTCAGAAACGGAATTACCGGGCAGGTAGTGAACAGGATTGTGCCCGATGATAGAACTAGCCTGCTTCTTTTCCAGTAATCACCACACCTGACGCAGGATTTAAAAATCCTGCAAGTTTCTTATTAAACAATGAGTTAGTATGTATGATGTCTGTTTTATTTGCAAATCCTCCATAAAATGGGACTCCCAGCAGAGTCTATGAATAGTCCCCTGAGAGTCCCTTTTAGAGTCTTATAAAACTATTATATATAAATCATAGGTCTATAGTTTAACCCCCCTTGTGAGACTCCTTTGAGAGTCTGGTTTTATATTGTAATAGTCCTATTGAACTCTAATAAAGTTCTGGTTAGACTCCTAAAAGAGTCTTATTCAGTTTGCCTATACGCTGTTTAAAATAAAACCAGACTCTAACTCAACTATGGATAAGGTGGTCGAAATGCCAAGAGCGCAGGTTTACATAACTCAGAATAATTATAAAAGAATACAGGCTATAGTTGATGCAAAAAAGGAAGATGGTGCTGACAGAACCGAAGCTAACGTATCCTCCGTTGCTGCAATGTTACTGGATATAGGGTTGCGAGTTTATGAGTTTCAGCAGAAAAAGGAGCAAGAAGAAGAAATTGAAAGTACGGAAGATTTTGATGTTTTAACAGATTCTACCGTATTAAACAAAGTGTTGCTGGAGAATATATTAAAAACATCTTATGCTTCAACTATACTGCTTCAAATGGTTGGTAACATTAATGAAGTGAAGGGGGTGGAATCTTTTAACTATGATAATGTTAAATTACAAATTAGAGAAAAAGTTGATAATGATTTGGCTTCACTATTAAATAATGAAGCCAAGTAAATAATTGAACTTTCTGCTTAAGATATGGAAGGTATCACTATTGTGGATTTGCAACAAGTTTTCCAATTATTATGTTTATGATTTCATGAGTCATATCTTTTGATATATATTCTGAAAATTTAGAAATGTTAAATGAAATGTAATCCTTATTTGAATAAAAAAGAGTAATGTTACCGCAAGAAATTAGTTTTTCTCTCTTGATTGTTCTTCTTTTCCACAAAAAATGAATGACATAGATCAAGTCCTGTTGCGATTTTTGAAGGTTATAATATATCTGATCTATAGTAGATATATGTATTCTTTGGGGTTCAAAGCAAGATGTATTGTGTACTCTAAAGAAAGGGTTTGTTGTGATATGAATAAATATGTTTTCATCGTTACATTCCAACCTAACTATTGTCAGTCTAGAAAATAAGGATTTAATGTGAGAAATGAAATTATTGTTACAGGACATGCGAGCGGGATAGGATATCATCTGGCTAACAGGTTTCATGATTTAGGGTTCTCCGTAACCGGGATTGATAAAAATCTTTCAGATGGATTAAATTGTGAAATAGAACAAATAATTTGTGATTTATCAGATGAAGACTCTGTAACTAAAATATTTAGCCGTTTGAGTGACTATACGTTTGCTGTAAATTGTGCTGGTGTTTCAGGAGTAAGAGTGAAAATCGGTTAATCTCGGAAAAGGTGATTTGATTAATTCATGGGAAAAAATATTCATTCCAACATTCTTATCTTTAAGAGAAGAGATAAAAATGATGAATGAAATGAAAAGTGATGCACCGTGCAAAATTGTTAACATCGCTAGTTTTACAGCAATGTTTGGCTGTAAAAATATGCTAGCATACAGTGCCGCAAAAGCTTCCATTGTTAACCTTACAAAGGTAGCTGCTGTTGAATGCTCTCCTGGGATTTTAATCAACTCAGTTTCTCCAGCCACAATCGATACACCATTGATTAGAAAAAAATACGAAGGAGAACTTCCTGATTATAGTAGTACCTATCTTACCGGAAATTTTGGCTCAGTTGAGGATGTTTTCCTTGCGGTTGACATGCTGTTAAAAAATAACTTCATTACCGGTTATGATTTAGTTATAGATGGCGGTTTCTCAAGTAACTTTGAAGTGAGACAATGAAAGAAAGTAATAAAGTCACAACTATCTTATAAAAGACAACCACTGCCACTGTTAATAATGCACCTCCTGACAGGTTGTTTTTATACATCATCAGTGGTATTGATATCATGCTAACGCTGCTCTCAGCAAAGATTGCGGCAATAGAATACTTAGCGAAGTCGTTTACCTTCTTCTTTTGTAAAATTGAAAATGTAACTATATTTATAGTGTTGCTCAACCATACAAAGAAAAATGTAGATAACATTATCACTGGTATTTCGCTGAAAACAGAAAAGTAATCTTTTCTATTGCCTATGTATGTGAGTGCATATCCGCAGAAAACGAAGATACAATCGGCAACAAAAGCATATCTGATAACTGTATTTGTAAATAATCGACCATAACGGTCTTGAATAATATTAGATAGCGTAAAAGTTAATGGAAAAACAACTAATCCTACTGAAAAATGCAATGGTTCCCCAAGGAAATCGACAGTGACATGATCAAAGAAGAATACTGTTGTCATGCATAGAGTTATTGTAAAGAATATAGGGAGGTATATTCTATCCGTTTCAGATTTGATTGTTTCTCCAAAAAGTTTATCAAGAATCTTTAAAGTCCGTTTTATCATCGCTTTACTCCATCATTAATAATTAAGATGATAGGCAGTATCAATGTGTGTTTTCCTGCCTTCAAATCCATTCCTTCTTTATTTATATATGCGTTCTCGGTATTTCCAGCTCTTACTATCTCTATTTTCTTTTGGTTTATAAATAAACTAAAATCATTGATGCCGCAGAAATTTTGGTTAAATACAATTACGTCTCCTTCAAAAATGAAAGGGGGGAATGTTAGAGTTTCCACTTCAAAACAATACGTTGTCTCTACTAATTGAATTTTATCTTTTATAGATCCTTTTATACTCAATATATATCTTTCGATAACGAGTGTGGGGGCCTCTCTGATCGCTATGTTAAATAAATTATCTTCAGAAATTACAGGGATAATGAATGCATTGATTTCTGGGTCGTAAATCGCCACTGGTGGTTCAGGAATGGGATCTTCACTATATAGGTACTCTTTTGATACCCCCATGCGATCTGCAACTTTTAGCTTTTTTTTCTCAGGCGGAAGCGCGTTTTTGAAGAGCCAGTTTTTGATAGTTCCGGGTTTTTCATCCGTCAGGCTGGCAATCCTGACCTCTTTATTCTTAATGTTGGGCAGGATTTTACTGGATAATTCAATGATTTTACTAGAGAAGTTATTGTACTTGGACATCTGAGGATACTTGCTCCACCAGTAATGTGTTTTTTTGTTGAAAAAACACATTTGTGTGTTATAGTATAATCTACACTAAACCTGATCCTTTCTTCAATTTTTCTCCGTTCATAGACGGCGAAAAATGGGCGTGATTTTGTCTTTAGCAGGAGGAGCCGTGAAATGCTGGTACTTGCTGTATTGTAAATCTGGATTTAAAAATACTATCAGACGATTGAATGAGCTTGGTGTTGAGGTATACCAACCAACAATGGTTAAAGTTCAACTTCGGACGGACTGCCACTCTGTCAGGCTTAAAGAAAAACCTCTTTTTAATAACTATCTTTTCCTTTCTTTCGATATAAACCAGTTACATACCACTACTATCTGTCAAGTGCCTGGTGCTATCGGTTTTGTGCGATTCGGTTCTGAACCTTGTGTTGTCTCTCCAGATGTAATTTCAGCAATCGAGTGCGCTAAAGCTAAGGCTTTAAATAATGATGATGGGTCAGTAGATTGTATAAATGTACACCCTGCATTAATTATTAAGATACAGGATATCGTTAAGCTTAGATCTTCAGATGAAAGAATGGCTGAATTCACAAAGCTATTGTCATTTCTAAGAGAGAGAAATATTAATCTTTTGGAGTTGTAAAAGTATGAAAAAAATAGGGAAGCCACCTTCTACTGCTATGGTTTACATTGGTAATACCCGATATCAATTAATGGATAAGATAGCTCGTGAAATAAGTTTTGAAGCAGGATATACGGTGCGTAGTAGTACTCTTGTTCAGTACTTGATTGATAATTTCACTGATTTGGCGAGAGCGTCAATTTTGGCAGATCTGTCTATACGTCATGAAAAAGAATAAGCATTAAGAGAGGTGATTATGTCTCCGCAAACGAGAGAATGGCGCGAGGCTACGATTAAGTTAGCGGCAATGAAAATCGCTTACCGCCGAGCCTGGCAAAACGAAAAGACCCCTGTTGGTGAAATTGTCGAATTGCTTAATGAAATTGAAACTTCTGAAAAATACTGCCGTTCACTATGCTGCAAGGTCAGAAATTTCTCTGCCAGTAATATGTAGCCTTTTAAATAAAGGAATAAGGACGTCTTTATTCCTTTTCAATCTCTCCAGAGACAATGTTTTTACAGGAAGTATATTGCTTTCTGTAACAACCCTGTTTTATTAATTTATGAGGAGTTAAACAATGGAAGTTGTTGTAAATAATAAACCGAAAGTATCTATGTTCAAAAATGAAATGACTGGAAAAAAGGTAATGCATTTTATGGTTATGTTTGCACTTACCGGTGCGTCGTTCCTGGTCATGATGCATGGTAGCTGGGCTGCCAGTTCCGGAGATCTCCTTGCGCCGGGTGATGCGACTGTAAAAGCGACGTTCGGGCAGGATTCATCAATGATGACGTGGCTGCTGATTGGTGAGGTGGTTACCGGTATTCTGGCCTACGTTATTTCTAAAAATATCAAAGTTCTCTTTGGTGTTATCGTGTTGTCTGTATTCATCAACATTGCATTTGCCATCATTGGCTAAACAGGAGGTCATATGGAATCGGGGGATGATCTGAAAAGGTATCGTTTCCCGAAAACACTCGGGGATCAGTTGAGAGTAATCGGCATGCCGCTGGATGAATTTATTCCTTCTGTTCCCCCGTTTCTTATTGCGATTTACTACAAACATGCATTGGGTGGCCTTATTTTTGCCGTCACAATGTGGTTGTTTATTCGCTGGCTGAAACGGGGGAGGGGGAGTATGTGGCTTTATAACCTTCTGTACTGGTATTTGCCTACAGAGTTATTCCGTGTCGTTTATAAAGTAATTCCTGATTCCAGTTTTCGGAAATGGATAAAATAACAGGCGGTATTTATGTCCGTTAAGGCACAAATATCCGGCAATAAAGTGGTTGGTTACATTATCGTCGGGCTATTATCTTTCCTTGCATTATCACTCGTCAGCAATATTTATCTGGAGGTCACAAATAGGGCGTTGATTAACAAACGCGAGAAAATTGTTGTACCTATGGCTTTTGATGCGCCGTTTGTCGTATCTGAAAATCAGGCCAGTGCGCCTTATCTTCAGATGATGGCACTTTCCTTCCTTTCTCTGCGGCTGAATGTTTCACCTGAAACAGTCGATATGAATCACGGTTTTCTTCTGTCCTACGTGCGAACTGAAGCCCATGAACAGTTTGCTCCTGTACTGGCTGCTGAAGCGAAGCGGATTAAGGAAAACGCGGTGACGTCTGCATTTTATCAGACGTCGATCAATGTTTATCCCTCGGCCAGTATTGTCGATATTCGCGGTGTCCTGAAAACTTGGATTGGTAACAGCAAACCTCTGGAGGAAATCAAACATTACCGGCTGCAACTCAGCTATCGGGCCGGAGTGACCAGTATTGAGAAATTTGTGGAGGTGGATGATGCGAAAGCAAAATAAAGCGCTTCTGGTGCTCAGTATTCTGTCCGGCATGGTTGTTTATCCCGCTTTAGCCAGTACCGGCCCGGCAGAGCTGCGTGGTGAAAATGGCAGTACTTTTACGATGACAGTCAGCAGAGAGAGTGCCAATGTGCTGATGGTTCAGGGCGACAGGATCACTGCTTTAACCAGCAAAGCCAGCGATGTACCTGACCCGGAGAAAACAGGTAACGGGGCTGTGATGTTTAGCGTGGCAACCGAAAAGCCTTTTACCTTTGTTATCGAGACTGAATCTGGTCAGGTATTTTCAGTCCGGGCAACGCCAGTGAAAGGGCAGGGGCGTGTGTACCGGATCGCCCCACTTAGCCCGGTATCTCACCCGGCAACAAAAGTCTGGGAGAAAGGCAATCCTTATGAGTCGCTTCTGCTTGCCCTCAGTAAAGGTGTACTGACCGGTAACATTCCGGATGGCTATTCCCTGGTTGATGACAAAGAGCGCGATGCCAGTTTCACCGGGCCAGTAAGAGCAAAACGTTTACAGGTCTGGGATGGCGGCAACCTGCGGGTTGAAAAGTACCGGCTCACGAATCCCAACTCCTGGGGTTTATCACTTAATGAACGCGATTATGCGAGCCGTGGAGTACGTTCGGTCATGTTCTGGCCCCGTTCTTCTGTATTGCCGGGCGGTGCAACGGTTTCGCTTTACCTCATCCGCTCCCTGGAGGTGAATCCGTGAAAAACGTCAACATCCAGGCCAAAAAGAAGCAGGTCGCGATAGTCGCTATCGCGGTCTTACTGGCACTCAGTGCCGGAGGAACCGCGTGGTATTTCACTGCGGCCAAGCGGCAGGCTTTGTCTCCCCCTCCCGGTGAACCGGCACCGGATATGACGGGCGTTGTTAATGCCACGTTTGACGATAAGGTTCAGCAGAATGCTATTACTGAGGCGCAACGTGTCGGTAAGGAGGTGAATGAAAAATTCAAATCAATGGAGAGAGAGATCAAGGCGCTGTCTGATAATAACGTCAGTCTGCAAAAACAGCTTAATGACGTTCAGCAGACCAATTCCAGCCTTGTGCAGACGATGGACGGAAGCAAGGAGGCCGGGGATCGTGGAAATGCTAATGCTAATGCTGCCGGTGCTCCTGCTGATAAAGCAATCCAGGGCAGTACTTCCGCACCCATGCAGGAGGGGCAGAGTAACTATCGTTATGACGGGATGGGAAATGTTCCTCCGGGGCAAATAATGATCGCGCCGCGTGAGGAGGGGCTGCGGCGACAGACCTTTACTCAACAGGCCGAGGCTCCTGCCTTTAGTTTTCCCTACATTCCCTCCGGAAGCTATGCGGAATCAGTCGTCATTGAAGGGGCTGATGCCAACGCTGCGGTAACGGGTTCGCAGAATACCTCTCCTATGCAGTTGCGTTTAACGGGCAAAGTTCAGATGCCTAATGACAGGGATTACGATCTGACGGGCTGCTTTGTCACGCTGGAGGCGTACGGTGATGTGTCCAGTGAGCGGGCGGAAGTCAGAACGCGAAAACTCAGTTGTAATATTGGCAAAGACGTTATCGACCAGAAAATTGAAGGTCATGTTTCCTTTATGGGGAAAAATGGCATCAAGGGCGAAGTGGTCATGCGTAACGGGAAGGCGCTTGGTTTCGCCTGGGGGGCAGGATTTCTCAGCGGCATTGGCAAAGGTATTGAGAGTGCTGGATCAACAACCGTTGGCGTGGGGGCAACAGCATCGCCGGGCGCAGGAGATATCATGAAAAGTGGTATTGGCGGCGGCACCAGTGAAGCGGCTAAGACACTTTCTGAATATTACATTAAACGTGCGGAACAATATCATCCCGTTATTCCTATCGGCGCGGGGAATGAAGTGACCTTGGTGTTCAATGACGGTTTCCAGATTCAATCGATAGCGGAGATATTAAGAGCGAGACAGAAGCGTTCTCAGCCCGTGCTGGATAAAACGGCGAATGCAGTCAGCAACGAAACGCAGAATACTGTTAACGATATTAAAAAGTTTAACCTTGGCGATATTGTGTCTACGGACGGTATCAATGGGCCGCTGGCGATACCCGGCGGCGCTAATAAATAAGTGGAGCGGATGAATAAAGTCATGAAAACCATGCTTCAGTACGGTGTTGCTTTAATTATCGGCGTGGCCCTTATTCTTATTTTGAGCGTGATCCTGTTTCCGATGGTGGAACCCGCTTTGTCAGATTTGTTTCAGAAGGTTATAGGGTCTGCTTCCTGTGATTGTTTTTCTGTGCATGGGTGAGGATATTAAAGATGAACGATAAAATACATAAATCAGCGGCAGGTAACGTAATGGTTACGGGCAAACCTGGCTGGGGTAAAACCTGCCTGCAAAGCCAGACAATGCCTGTTCTCCCGTCACAGTCTGATGTTGCTCAGCTACAGCAAAGGTATGGCAGTGAAGACAGGGAACCCTTCGCTAATACTTTGCGTAAAAACTGCAACGTCTGGATTATCCTGAAGTCCGGAGATGAACATCATGGCGAATAAAGAATGCATGAATAATTCAATGGCTAATACGGTCGCTGTCATAAATTCTGTCAAAGATTTTATTATGGACATGTCCTCAAGAGGCATTGTCGTAAATGACCTGAATAAATTAATGAAGTGTTGTGAGCGCATTGCTAATGCCGGAAATAATAACCCGCTGGATATCCTGATGCATATGGTGAAAACAGGCAGGAAGATGGATATACATTTTTATGCCGATGATAAGGTTATTTCTGAACTGAAGGAGGGAGAGTACGATTTTTATCTCAAAAGTGTATATGGGTTTACTCCCTGGCAGGTGTCCGTTTTTACAAACTCAGTGGACGTTGTCAGTTAAAAAGAGTTTCCCCTTGAATAAACACTGATTCGTGCCAGCGAATCAATTCACTCGCGTAATTTATTGTCGGTAATCTCACTATGAATAAACTCATTATGCCCTTGCTGGCAGGTGTTGTATTGCTTACGGGTTGTGCCGGTGCTAAATCGGACTTCGAATGTAATGCCACTTCCAGTGACAGTTGTATGACCATTGACGCCGCAAACAACATGGCCCGTCAGAAAGCTAAGGAGGCAGCGGTAAAGCCGGGTGTGACGTCGTTGCCCGCCCTGGTTAAGCCCGGAAATGCTGGCGTTCCTCTCACCCGTACCGGGCCTCGCGCATCTTTTCTGCCAGAGCCGGTAAGAACGCCTGAATCCACGGCGAAGGTATGGGTTGCCCCGTGGGTTGACGGACAGGATAATTTTCATGAGCCGGGACTGTTATCTTTTGTGGTTAAACCGGGAGAGTGGCGCCAATGAGTAACTTTGATATTTTCACTCAGACGCTTTCCCGGCTCCAGAATGCCATGAAATCACCGGGCGGCGCGGCAGATGCAAACCGTTCTCTTGGGAAACTGACCTACCCGCAGTTATCTAACCTGCTTCCCTATCGTGAATTTGACGATGAATCAGGGTTATTCATCAATAAAGGTACGGTCGGGTTTCTGCTTAAAGCGACGCCACTCATTGGGGCAAATAAGCATATTGTCGATGTGCTGAACGATCTGGTGAAAAGTAAACTCCCCCGTAAAACCCCTATCAGCTTCCATCTGGTGTCGAGCCAGGTGATCGGTGAAGAACTGGATTACGGGCTTTCGGACTTCGCCTGGCAGGGAAAGCAGGCGGATAAATTTAATGCCATCACCCGCGCGTATTACCAGCAGGCGGCGCGTAACAGTTTTCGCACGCCTACCGGATTGCCGCTCACCCTGCGCAATTACTCACTTTATATCGCCTGTGCGGTGAAGAAGAAGAGTAACAGGGCGTCCACCATTACCGGTCTGTCTCATCTGATGAAGGTTGTCCGGGCGACGCTCGATTCAGCGAAGCTGTATACCGAGGTGGTTAACCGGGAAGGGCTGGTCAGCCTTGTCAGCAGCCTGGTCAACTTCCGCTGTGACCAGCTTTTCCGCCCGGAGGTTAAGGTTAATGAGTATGACGATCTTCATTTCCAGTGTGTAGAAAACGGCATTGATTTTGATGTCTATCCGGAAAAGCTGGCGGTAACGCTTCCGGAAAAAGCGGGCAGTATGAAAACGGCCCGCGCCATGAACTTTATGCTTGATGGCAATCCTGACCTGTTTTTGCTGTGGCAGGGGGGCGACAATATCAGCAATCTGCTTAACCCTGATTTAAGTATCCCTTTCCCCTTTGTTCTGACATTCACCATTGAAGCTGAAGACCAGGTAGCGGCGCAGAACGAAGCTAACCGTAAGTTCCTTGACCTAGACAGCAAATCCAAAGGGTCGCTGGTAAAACTGCTGCCCGGCCTGACCAATCAGCGCAATGAGTGGGAATGCATTCGTGGCCGCCTCCTCTCAAATGAAAGCTGTCTGGTCAGGCACTACTTCAATATCACGGTTTTCTGCCGTGACGATGACAGTGAAGCGCTGACCTGTGAGCAGAAAGTCATTAATACGTTTAAAAAGAACGGGCTGGAACTCTATTCACCCCAGTACATGCAGCACCGTAACTGGATGTCGATGCTGCCCTTTATGGCGCAGGAAGGATTATGGAGCGATCTGAAGGCATCGGGCGCGACTAATCGCTGCGAAAGTATTCAGGCCGTTAATCTTATGCCGGTGATTGCGGATAACCGGCTGTGCCAGAAGGGGCTGCTGGCTCCGAGCTATCGTAACCAGCTTGCCTTCATGGATATTTTTGGTGAAGGGATGGGGAACACCAACTACAACATGGGCGTCACCGGCACATCCGGTGCCGGTAAAACGGGTCTGGTGCAGCCTATCTTACGCAGCGTACTGGACAGCGGGGGGCTGGTCTGGGTGTTCGATATGGGCGACGGTTATAAGTCGTTCTGCGAGAACATGGGCGGGACTTATATTGATGCCTCGTCACTGTCGTTTAACCCCTTCGCTAACGTCACGGATATCACCCGCTCCGGTGAGCGTATTCGTGATCAGTTGTCTGTGCTGGCAAGTCCAGACGGGAATCTCGATGAAATCCACGAAGATCTGCTGCTCGAAGGCGTGATGTATGCCTGGGAGGAGAAGGGAAATGCGGCGCATATCGATGATGTGGTGACGTTCCTGAAAGGCGCGGTTCTTCAGGCAAGAAAGGACGGGGCCGACAGTATTGCCCGCCGATTTGATGAAATTATCAAGCTGCTGGGTAAATACTGCGCTGGCGGCATTTATGCCGATTACTTTAACAGCGATAAGCCCTCGCTTCAGGAAGATGCCCGGATGATTGTTCTTGAGATGGGGAGCTTGCAGGACAGGCCAGCCTTGCTCGTCGCGGTGATGTTTTCCCTCATCATTTATATCGAGGACAAAATGTACCGTTCACCCCGCGACCTGAAAAAATGCTGTGCCATTGATGAAGGCTGGAAGCTGCTTAACTTTAAAAACAAGAAGGTCGGTGCGTTTATCGAAACGGGTTATCGCACCATTCGCCGCCATAACGGTTCGTTCATCACCATCACTCAGAACATCAAGGATTTCGACTCCCCTGATGCGTCGTCTGCCGCAAAAGCTGCCTGGGGTAACTCCGCGTTTAAGGTTATCGCCAAACAGGATACCGCTGAATTCAAAGCCTATTGTGAACGAAACCCCAGCCAGTTCAGCGAGTATGAGCGTCAGATTATTGAGCGTTTTGGTGACGCCAAAGACCAGTGGTTTTCCTCATTTATGTTGCGTATCGGGGCAATAAGTTCCTTCCACCGCCTGTTTGTTGATCCTCTGAGTCGCGCCATGTTTTCTTCCCGTGGCGTCGATTTTGAGTTTATTCAGCAAAAGCGGGAGCTGGGCTGGGACATTCATGATGCGGTGTATGAGCTGGCGAAGCGCAATTATTCCGAAGAAATGGAGGAGCTTGAAGCATGGAAACTGTAAACAGCAGCGATAGTCGTAGCGGCATTGTGCATTCCGCCAGACGCGGCTTCCGGTTCCGATGGAAAATAGCCGGGCTGGCCGTGGCGCTGGTTGCCATTAATGCCGGTGTCTCGGCGCTGATGGTTGAGTGGCGAACGCCTGACGTGGTGACGTTCGATATGAAGGGGACGATAGACCGGTTTATGGATCAGTCTTCCCGTAAAAATCTTGATGAAGCAACCAGCCGCGCCCTGACCGAACGTTTTACCTCAAACCTTAACCACAGCATTGAGGACTGGCAGGCATCACACCACGCGCTGATCCTGGTGACTCCCGCTGTTGTCAGCGGTGCCAGCGATATTACCGTCGATATTCAGAAAAGTGTGGCGCAACGCATGGCCGTCAGGGAGTAAGCATATGCAGAATAAAACAGACGTTATTTTATTAATCTTTATGGTTTTTGTTCTCTTAATGATTATCGCCAGACTCTGCTATCGCCTGAATAACAAGGTTCATTACGGTGAGGTGCTGGAAAAAAGAATCAGAATTCTTGAGAAGGAGAATGATGAATTACATTATCCGAATATCCATCTGGATAAATGCATGCAGTCATGTGAGTGGCATCTGGTTTATATGATTGAGACGTATACCTTCATGAGGAACCTGTCCTTTGTCCTTAAAAAAACGGATTTATTGGATGGCCTTGGATGTGAAATGGATAAATATCACCAGTATCTTTCCGGTGCGATTAAAGCAGGGCTGAAGGTATTCCCCGATAATTGTCCCGCAACCAGACACGAATCCGTCCCAGCCATACTGCGGCGGTATCACCACAGCAGTCGCGAATATCTTAAACATGCTTTCCGGGGGTTGATATGAAACCATCATCACTGATGTTTTTGCTTCTTTTCGCCACCGCAGCGGGAGCCAGAGATTTAGGGACGTGGGGAGATCTCTACCCTGTTCAGGAGCAGGATATGCTGACGTTCATTCAGCAGCGGCTTAAATCGATGGAGGCTGATGGTTCGCTTGCCCGTGAGCAGAAAGCCGTTCAGGAGCGTGTGAAAGCGCATATTCTCAGGCCACCCCCGGTAACGGGCCTTCGTTTAGCCGATAAAAGCGAAACCCGTTATATCGACCCCACGTTTACCGTAGATAAAGATATTGCTGACGGTAAGGGCGTTGTTTTCGCGCATAAAGGCGACAAAATCAATCCACTGGAGCATGTGCCATTCAGGGAAACCCTTTATTTCATCGACGGCGACGATAAACGTCAGATTGACTGGATGAAACAGCAAAAGCCGGACACGGTGATAAGTAAAATAGTCCTGGTGAACGGCAACATTAAAACCAGCGGTGAAAGCCTTGACGCTCAGTTTTACTTTGATCAGAACGGCACGTTAAGCCGTAAGTTTCAGCTTACCGCCATTCCGGCCAGAGTCACCGTAGCCGCTGACGGTAAACGTCTGCGGGTGGATACGTTTGCGATGGAGGGCGAAAAGTGAGACTACCGACAGCCCTGATGGTTATCTGTGCGGTGCTTTTCCTGCCCGGTAGGGCCAGCGCATCAGCCGCCTGCGACGGCCATTTTGTTAATCCGATCACCGATATCTGCTGGGAGTGCCTGTTTCCGATAACCATCGGGAGCATACCGGTTGCGCCGGGTAATGTGGCCGATACGGAAAATCCTGCCAGTCCCATCCAGTTATGCCCGATGGGCGTGTTTTACCGGATCGGGCTGGCGATAGGCTTCTGGGAGCCAATGGCGATCACCGATGTCACCCGCTCCCCTTTTTGTCTGGTCAATATGGGAGGGATAAAGCTCGATATCGGTAAAGTCGGCATGGGAGTGGGTGAGCAGGAAAATAATGAAGTGCCAAACGTGTTTTATCATGTTCACTGGTACAAATACCCGCTGGTAGCCTGGCTGAACATTATTACTTCTGTGGGCTGTTTGCAGGGCGGGGACATGGATATCGGGTATCTGACTGAGCTTGACCCGATGTGGAATGACGATCAGCTGTCTCTCATTATTAACCCTGAAGCGGTGCTGTTCGGTAACGTTATTGCACAGGGAGCCTGTGCCGCAGATGCCGCCGCCAGTCTGGTGAAGCCCATCGATGCGTTGTTCTGGTGTGCCGGGAGTCACGGCTCGCTGTATCCTTTTACCGGCACAGTCACCAATGAATACAGCCCTGCGCAGTCGTCGGTGCTGCTTTCCGAGCGAATGGCCTTCAAGCTGCACCGTGAAGGACTGGTAATGGAGAGCGTGGGTGCGGATACGGCAGTGTGTTTTGAGTACCCTTCACCCATTATCCCCAAAAGCCGCTGGCGATATCAGATGGTGAATACGCTACCCGATCCACTGGCCTGCCATCCTTTCGGGCAGAGCACGCTGACCTGGCAGACAGGACACCTCACCCCCAATGACAAGAAGAATTACGGTTATTTAATGTGGCGTAAGCGTAACTGCGTTTTTCTCTGAACAGGAGTGTTAATTATGAAATGCCTGCCTGTATTATTTATGGCGGTTTTCCCCTGCCTGTCTCATGCAGGAACAATATCTGAAGACCGGGATTTTATTGACAGGATGCAATCGGCTGAATCTCAGGCGCAAAAGGTGGAAGCTCCTGACTTCATAAAACAGTTACAGAATAAGGGCGTCTCCAGAAATAATTCAGATTTTATCAATAACCTTAAGCAAAGGCAGCAAATGCAATATCAGGAGGCCGCACAAAAACCGCAGCCCGCCATTCAGTATTTCGTCTCTTTTTCTATTCCCCGAAGTGGCCTTGCCATTATGCTGAATAATACCGCTCAGTTTGCTGTTCCGGTAAATATTCGCGGGATGATTAATAATGATTTCCGGCAGACGGCGAACACTATTTTTGAAATGACAAAGGGCAGTAATAAAGGCGGCGTTCAGATAAACCCTAAAGCCTTCCGGCAGTACGGGATAACCGCTGTTCCGGCACTGGTTGTGACATGCGGAAATAAGTTTGATCGCGTATCCGGTGATATCCGCATTGATGGCCTGCTGCGTAAGGTTGCTGAAGGTGGGGACTGCGCTGATGTGGCAAGGGCTGCACTGAAGGAGGCCGCACAATGAAATCATTATGGTTAGTGATAGCGCTGATGGCGGGATTTATCGTTAACTTTTCGGTCACGGCGAACGACGATTTTAACAGTGGTATGAATTATGCCAAAGGGATGAAGGGAAAGGATCTTGATACCTTTAAGTCATTTAAACCTGCGGATAACCTGCCTGACTACAGCAGCAGTCCGGATGCAACGAAGTACTACGGTGGCGTGCAAAGTTCGGGTGCTGATTTAACCTCTCCGGGCAGCAATACGCTGAACAATACCGAGTGGGGTAAGGCCGTCACCGATTCTATCAGTAAGCAGCCTAAAGATATGGTAACGGCGGATTCCCCGTTTCTGGATAATGGCCGCAATGCCGAGAATAACGCTGAAACGGTATTCGACCCCAAACTGTGTGAGTCCAAAGAATTCGAGAAAAGCGTATTTACTAATTATGTCTGTGACCGGGATTTGCAGGTTCAGCAATACTGCACCCGGACTGCCACGATAACCGGAGACTGGACGACGGACTGGGAAAATAAATATTACGAAATATCCCCGGCGTATTCCCGAAATGGCAAACAAATCGTGTTTTCATTCACGATGCCCGCGTCAGGCGTCATACAAAGTGCAAATCTGAAGGTTGACTCCAGTCAGTATCTTATGAAATCGCAGGTTAATTTTATGAATACCACATTCTTTATTAACCAGAATGAAGATACACCGCTGAATGCCGCAGGGATGAACATAACAAAAGACCAGATCATCAGCGGAACAAGCTGCTCAGGGAGCGGTAAATGCACGGGGTCAGTTGATGATATTTTGTATCAGGCGTTTCTGAGCGGTAAGGCAAAATTAACCCTAAAAATGACGCTACGGGTCGAAACAAGAAAGTGGAATCCGAGAGTGGAGTGGTCTGAAAACTGCCCATTTGATAAAGCTGAAGGCAGTCTGACCAGCACAGAATGCACGGAGCCGGGCGGCGATAAAACGGTAACAGTGGAGGGTAAGCCCTATACAGTACATCAGGACTGCTGGGCGTACCGTGACAGCTATCTGACCCAGAGCGAAAGCGAGGGAACCTGCGGGGCCTATATCCATAATGCGGCCTGTAATGTCGTCAATCAGCAGTGTGTGGATCAGGGGGACGGTGCCTGTCTCCACGCCAACATCACGTATTCATGTGAAACGAAGATGAAAGGAGAAGGTCAGGTCTGCGGTGATGAACTTTTCTGTACTGACGGAAGCTGCGTGCTGGATAACAACGGCAAAAACGACATGTTTGCCAAAGCGGCATCGGAACTGGCGGCGGTCGCGGCGGCGGGCAAGGACGTTGCCGAACTGAACAGCAATGATGTGAAAATCTTCACGGGCAAGGGCGTGTCCTGCAAGAAGTTTGCCGCCGGGTTCAGCAACTGCTGTAAAGATTCAGGCTGGGGGCAGGACGTGGGGCTTGCAAGTTGTAGCAGTGACGAAAAGGCCCTGGGTAAGGCGAAGGAAAAGCGCCTGACCGTTTATGTCGGGGAATATTGCAGTAAAAAAGTGCTGGGTATCTGTCTCGAGAAAAAGCGGGGTTACTGTGAGTTTGATTCCAAACTGGCACAAATCGTCCAGCAACAGGGGCGTTCATGGCAGCTCGGGATCGGGTTTGGTTCAGGTAAGTCACCTGACTGCCGGGGGATTACGCCGGAAGAACTCCAGAAGATAGATTTTTCAAAAGTCGATTTCTCCGCGTTTTATGACGATCTGAACAGTGGCAGTGATATTCCCGCTGACAATAATCAGATGGAGAAAATGAAAGAGCGGATGAAAGCCATGTTTGACCAGGGGAGCAGCCACTGATGCGAAAAGCCTGTTATCTGATCCTCGCTGCTGCCGGGTTCATCGGGGGACACGCCCAGGCCAGCGATACCCGGCTTGGTGGCTTTCCCGACAGTGAGGCACAGGGCTGGATTTGGTACAACGAGCCAGTATCTCCTGACGAGGACGAGCCGCCGTCAGCACCGCCTCCCTCAGCAATATCACCGGAAAATGCCACGGAACTGAAAGAGAAATTGCAGGCAGCGACGAAGGCCGCGCTTGATAAAGCGATTATGTTCCCTTCTGCTGAAAATTTCAGACGATACAAACTGCTACAGGATTTCTGGGCGGAAAAATCGTCGCAGTTTGCTCAGTCCTCAAAAGAGGCGCTGCTGAAGTTTCCCGAACTGGATTACAACCTGCGTTACAGCCATTACAACGGAACGGCCAGTACCCGTCAGGCGATGCAACGCCAGCGCGAAAAAGAGGCCATTGTTAAATTGTCTGCGGATAACGGGCTGTTTTATTTCTATCGGGGAAAAGAGCCGGTGGATGTGCTGATGGGCGTTGTGGTGCGTTCTTTCGTGAAAGAGTATGGCATCAACCTTATTTATGTGTCGGTTGATGGCAAACTTGCGCCGGAACTGCCGGGGTCGCGCCCTGACGCCGGGCAGACTGACGCCATGCATATCACGCATTATCCGGCGCTTTTCCTGGTGAATCCCCGCACGGAGGCTTGCCAGCCGCTGGCGTATGGCTTCCATTCTCAGGAAGACTTAGCCTCGCAATTCCTTCTTGTGGCAACCGACTTCGCCCCCGGCTTCTGAACGTCAGACTGCCGCGCTTCGCTTGTCGTCCGGGCCGTTGAGCCAGAATCAATTCTGACTCCCCGGCCCGGAGCCGAAAAAAACACTTCAACTATCAGACGGGTGCCTTATAGCTGCACCGGCGCTGCCATGTTCTGCCCGGAGGATACCGCCGTCACGACAGCCTGATTTAACGACTCTTTAATACAGGTGAATTTATGCGATGTATTCCTGCTCTTCCCTTCCTTTTGCTGGCGTTCACGGCCAGCGCGTCCGTCAATGCCACAACCTGGGATGATATCGCCAGGCTCGAAGCTCATAAACACACGCAGCAGAGCACCGGCGTACCGGTTGCCACTCAACCCGCAGCGGTATTACACCGACTCAGCGACGGGCGACAGGTAAATCTTCGGGACTGGAAAATCGTCCTCTTTATGTCGTCTTCCTGTCCACATTGCCATGCTTTCGATCCCGTTCTGAAAGCTATTGGTAAGGACACCGGCTTTTCCGTTTTCCCTTACACCCTGGATGGCCGGGGCGATGCGTCATGGCCGCAGGCAGTTCCGGCCCCGCCGATGGTGATCACTGAATTCTTTGCGCAGGGCCTGCCTATTGCCACGCCCACGCTGTTTCTGGTGAACGTTAACAACATGAAAACCTTCCCCCTTCAGCAGGGGGAAAGTGAGCGTGAAGCCTTTATGGCGCGGCTAGACGAAGTGCTGCGCTTTGCGATGGATAATGGAGAAACCCGATGAGCAGCATTCTGAAAAAAAGCGTGCTGGCCGGGGCGTTGTGCTTTTACACGCTGATGGCCGGAGCAAGCCTTAATGATGATATGAACAAGTTCTTTGGCAAGCTGGGCTATGAGCAGAACACCACCACCCCGAAGGTCTGGCAGGGGCAGGCGGCAGGTTATGCCACGGGCGGGGCGTTGTATGCACGTACGTCAGCGAAAGATGTGCAACTGGTGTCACTTCAGTTACCCAGCCTGAACGCCGGTTGTGGCGGTATTGATATGTTTCTGGGTTCCTTTTCTTTTATCAGCAAAGATGAATTCATTCAGTTTGCCAAATCTATTCTCAGTAATGCGCCGGGGCTGTTCTTCGACCTGGCCCTGAAGACAGTAACCCCGCAACTGGCGTCAGCAAAGGATTTCCTCCAGAAACTGGCGTCCGATGTTAACAGTTCTAATATGAGCAGTTGTCAGGCTGCAAGAGGCATCGTCGGCGGGTTGTGGCCGGAAACGCAGGAGAACGCCAGCGCGGTTTGTCAGACTATCGGCAGCGATTCCAATTTCTTCTCGGACTGGGCGGCGGCGCGTCAGGGCTGCGGCACCGGGGGGCAGTACAAAAATATGAGTAACAAAGCCGGGGCTGATATGAAAGATCAGGTACTGCGTAACAAAAACCTGATATGGGATTCACTTGAAAAAAATCAGGTATTCAGCGGAAACAAGGAGTTAAAAGAGTTCGCCATGAGTATTACCGGCACCCTCATTTTTGATGATGATGGTAAGCCGCAGCCCCTTACGGCCATGACGACAAATGAAGACCTGATCCATGCGTTGTTGCATGGCGGTACGGCTAAAATCTATACCTGCAATGACGGTGAATGCCTGAAGGCAACGATTGGCGAAGTGACGATTAGCGCGGAGAACTCCCTCAGCGGTCAGGTCAATAAGATGTTGCAGAGTATCGGCAGTAAAGCCTATGCCGATGAGGCACTGACGGAAAAGGAAAAAGGCTTTATTACGTCCACTTCTGTTCCGGTATTGCGTTACCTCGTTGACCCCCTTTCTCTGGGCGTCTCCGATTCGGTCATCTATCAGCTTTCTGATTACATCAGCTTCGACATTCTCATCCAGTACATGCAGGAAGTGATGCAGCAGGCCCGCGTTATGCTGGCGAGTAAAAGTTATCCGGACAGTGCGCTTAAGCCGCTGCAGGAAAGTATGGCGAACGCGAACCGTCAACTGGCGATCATGCAGTCCAGGGTTCAGGTACAGCAGGATGCATTAATGGTTGTTGAACGTCAGATGGGTTACATGCGTCAGCAACTGTCCGGACGGTTACTCGACCGCTATCAGAATAACTATCGCTTTTCCGGAGGTATGTAATTATGCAGGTGATTTATACCATTACGGGCGGTGACTGGCTGGCTGACTCGCTGAATGCCGTGGCGGTATTAACCGCGTCGGCCACCTGGGGAACCCTGATTAAATGGGCTTCCATCTTTTCTGTGCTCGCCGTGGTGTGGAGCTGGTTACAGAAGAAAGATGTACTGACCTTCATCAAATGGGTGGCGGTGATGGTTATTGTGCCGGGTGTGCTCATCGCCAATAAACATTCGGTGCAGGTTATCGATATTACCGATCCGACAGCCGTTCATCAGGTGGACAATGTGCCTGGCGGGCTGGCTATTCCGGCGTCATTTATCACATCGATAGGGTATGCGCTGACGCAGAGCTATGAGGAGGTTTTCCATCGCCCTGATGCGGTGTCGTACAACAAAACCGGGATGTTGTTTGGCTCCGAACTGGTAAAGGCCAGTACCGGTTTTACCTTCGCTGACGGTACGATTGCTGGACTTTTTTCTGATTATGTTCAGAACTGTGTGATAGGCGACATCTTCCTGAATCATAAGTATTCATTGGAAGATTTGATGAACAGTACCGATCCGTATTCGATGATATTTGAAAAACCCAGCCCGCTCAGAGGGATATTCGATAAGGCGGGGAGTTTTCAGACCTGCCAGCAGGCCGCAATGACCCTGCAACAGCAGATAGGTACTGATTCTTCTGGCGGTGGCAAAACATTCTCGTACTGGGCGCAGAAACTGTTCGGTGCTAAGACTAACCGTGAGCAGTTGTTTGCCTCCCTTCTGGGTGACAGCTACGGTTATTTTTATAATGCTGGTAGCAGCGCGAGCGGCATTATTAAACAGAATGTTGTGATGAATGGACTTCGCAAAGGGATCAGCGCTTATGCCGCACGGAATGGCGATACCGCCAGTATGATGAATATTGCGACGGAAACGGCTACTGAGAAGCAAATCATGCAGCAGTCTGTCAGCGCCAATATCGCGATGAAGTACCTGCCCATCATGCAGACTGTCCTGCTCGGTATGATGATCGGGCTTTTCCCTGTGATGATCGTGCTGGCTATTATTAACACGCTCACCTGGACTGTTCTCAAGGGGTATATTTTTACGCTGGCCTACCTTCAGGCATGGCCGTTGCTCTTTGCGATACTGAATAATGCCATGACGTTTTATCTGAAAGCCGGTGGTGCTTATGACGTTACGCTGTCCAATCTTTCTCAGATTCAGCAGCAGCATTCGATGATCGCCTCAACGGCGGGCTGGCTTTCGCTCTCTATCCCCTTTATCGCTTATGGCATGGTGAAGGGGCTGGGCGGTGTGGTTTCGCAGGCGGGCAGTTATCTCAGTAATATGACGCAGGGCGTTGCCTCCCAGGCATCCTCTCAGGCCGTAGATGGCACATATGCGTTTAACAATATGCAGACGGATAATGTTCAGGGCTTTAAATGGGATACGAACAGTAGCTATGCATCCGGGCGAACCGATCAGCAACTGGCGAATGGCTCTATGCAGGGAATGACGGCTGACGGAACGACGATAGTTAACAGCACGACAGGCACATCTAAATTACCGATGGATTTAAATTTTGGCCGCGCAATGAGTTCTTCCGCACAGAGGCTGGCAAGAGAAAGCCAGGTGCAGGCCGAAACATCGCTGCATGGTTTCAATCATGCGGTGAACAGCGCTTACAATAAGGCACAGCAGTTTTCTCAGCAGTCTGGTAACAGCAACACAATGAACACCAGCACGGATGATTCGCAAACGGCGCAGGCGACCAAAGGGGTTAGCTCGATGATCTCTGCGGCGAAAGACTATGCCAAACGCCACGGTATCAGTGAACAGCAGGCATGGGCTGAAATGGAAACTAAAGCCCGGCAGGCAGAGGCTGAAGCACATGCAAGTATATCTTCAGGTAATTCAGCGCTTGGTAAAGTAGCAAAATGGACTGTTGGAGCAGATGTTGGAGCATCGGGTAAAGTTTCAGCCAGCACGGGTAGTCAGAGTTCTGCTGATCAACGCCAGAGCGGAAGTACAGACCATTCCAGTAGTGAAGATGCTAAAAACGTTCGTGATTTCCGTGAAGGAAAACAGATACTTCAGAGTTATCGCGTTTCGCATTCTGCGGTTCGTAACGATAACAGTTCGGCCTCACAACTTGAACAGATTGGCACAACACTGAGTGTTGCTGACAGCCAGTACCAGCAATATACCAGCAGTGTGAGCCGCAGCCATGAGTACAGTAAAGTGGCGTCAATGTCGGAAAGCGAAACGGCACAGCAAACCAGCAATCTCTCTCAGGAGTTTGTGGGTTATGTTCAGCAAAAAGCGCCGGGGGATGCCAGTCGTATTCTTACAAATACCGCTGATGAAAATGTGCGTCACGAACGCGAAGCACTGGCAGATAGCTTTGTGGAAGAAAAGCTGCGGTCGCGGATTGAGGGTGCTTTCAACAGCAATAGCGCCTCGCTGGCGAATGGTATGCAGAACGTTGAGCCATCAAATGGAGATACCGCCAGAACGATTAATTCAGGCCAGCAGGAAATCGAACGCAGGGCGCAATCAGCAGGAATTAAAGGAAACATAACACAGGGCGTTGATGATTCTCTGACAACAAATCAAGGAGTTATTAAACAGACCGGCGCAAATATTGAGCAAGGTCACGGTGATGTTCAGCGAGAAAGCGATAAACTCAAAAGGGAGAATGATGAGTCAAAAGGTCAATTTGCGGATAACTACCACAATGCAGTAAAGCACCAGAAACTGGTAGATTTAGAAAATAAAAATGGGCATTTGGATATTAAAGGACATAATCCCGGTGATATTAGTAAGGCTGCTAAACAATTGAGGGGGGAGTGATGAATAAGGTTGGTTTACTATTTCCGATATTAAATATAACTATGTTCATGATTATAGCTGTTAGTTTTTTCTCTCCTCGTAATGCTGATTATTATATATTCACACTTGTCTTTCTACTAGCAGCAGTCGCTTCTTCTTTTGTTAGTCTCTTCACTATTAGAAGAATGTTGCCCAGTTATGTGAAGGGTTACATGGTAATAACAACTCTCTCTTCTCTGAGTTTTTACATATTGAATCGCGGTAGTGGTGCATGGGATGAGGGTTTCATTTTATTTTATGTGTTCATGGTTTTATTTCAATTGGCCGGAAGTGTTGTTAATTCAATAATCTTTTTCTATTACGGTAAAGATCAAGCTGAAGAAATGAAGTTAAAGGGCTATCCAAACTCAGTTATTAAGAAAGTTTATAAAAATATTCTTTTTCGCGAAGTTGAAAGACGCATCAAAGGTAAGGTTCATCCAAATGCTGTATCTAAGGTTGCGAATGGCATTGTTACCGGTGTACTTGCTGAAACCTTATCCTCGGGGCGGGCAGATTTATTCTCTGATAACCTGCTCCCTGCGGCAATGAGCATTGCTGATAGTCATTTTGTAAATTTTGAATCAGGAGAGCATTCCGTAACTGGTTCCCACGTTAATGACTTCAACCCAGCAACAGGTTTGGCTATGACCAGTGATTACTTTGATGCGGGTGGGGATACTTATGGTAGCTCCTTAAATCATGACAGTCTTTTTTCATATGATAATAATATTTCTGGTGGATCAGATAACCATTCAATAGTTCACGGCAGCTCTTTCAGTAGCGGATTCGACGACAGCCGATACTGAAATGTTTATGCTCCACTAACCACGCTGAATCATCATTTGCCATTAAGATCCTGATAAGCGCAGTTTTCCTGACTGCGCGTCTTTCTGTGGAATAAATCTATGCGGCTCATTAAATCACTGATACTGGTGGCGGTCTGCCTGTGCTCAATGAATGTCAGCGCGTTCTGTTTCGTGCAGGCAGGAGAACGCTACCACCTTGACCCGATGCTGCTTGAAGCGATTGCCATGCAGGAAAGCAGCCTCAATCCGCGAATCACCAATGATGACGGCTCGCGACTTGGTAAAGACTATGGCCTGATGCAGATAAACAGCAGGCATATTCCTGAACTGGTCAGAATGGGGGTTATCCGCTCCCCGCAGGACTTACTGAATGACCCGTGTCTGAATGTGCAGATCGGTGCATGGATACTCGCAAAGCATTTACGGACGTGCGGTGTTAACTGGCACTGTCTGGGTTCATACAACGCCGGTTTCTCCGATAAGAATGCCGGTAAGCGTGAACATTACGCCAATCTTATTTATAACCTCTACGTCCGCGTTAATCGCTCGCAAAAAATAACAGGGTAATTCCTCTCGTCGGAGAAAAAAGATGAGTCTTAAAGGCCGTGATATTACGCAGGGCGGCCAGGTCACGTTTATGCGTTTCCGGATGTTCCTGCAAGTTAATAACATACTGTTCTATTATGTCTTTCTGGGCTGGCTGGGGCTTTTAAGTTTTATTATTTATATTCGCCTCAACACTCAAACCTTTCTTAATGGTCTGGTCTACTGGTGGAGTCATACATTAATACCGTTTGGCTCTATTATAAGAAAGCCGCCCGTTTACCCCGTGAGGTATTACGGGAATACCCTTTATTATACCTACGATAAAATCCTCACCGATAAGTACACCGTCTGGTGTGGCATCACACTGCGGAATGAACTCATTCTTTCCGGCCTTTTTGCGTCGATAATTACGTTTATCGTGGTTATCGGTATTTTCTGGTACATCGGGCGGGTCGGTAAAAAGGCCAGTGATGATGAAATCACCGGTGGCCGTATCCTGGAAGACAACCCCAAAGTTGTTGCCCGCCTTATGCGCAGGCGGGGAACAGCTTCACATATCGTGATTGACGGCCTGCCGATAGTTAAAGACTCGGAAATACAGAATTTCGCCATGCACGGTACGGTCGGTACGGGTAAATCCACGCTGATGCGGAAAAAACTACTTCGGTTACGGGAGGCCGGTGTTCCCGTCATTATTTATGACAAAGGGAATACCTTTGTAGAGGAATTTTTCGACGAATCCATCGACACCCTTCTTAACCCGATGGACAGGCGTTGTGCCAACTGGGATATGTGGGCTGAATGCCCGACCCTGCCCGATCTGGAAGCTGTCACCGAAACGCTTATTCCTATGGGAAACAGTGGCGATCCCTTCTGGCAGGGTTCGGCCAGAACGATTTTTGCTGAAGGTGCGGAGCAGATGCGCAGTGATAAGAAGCGAACGTATAACAGCTTCCTGCGTACCCTGCTGGCGATTAAGCTCGACAAGCTGCGTGATTTCCTGGCCGGAACGCCTGCTTCCACACTGGTTGACGGCAGCATTGAGAAAACCGCCATCTCGATTCGAAGCGTTCTCACCAACTATGTGAAGTCGCTGCGCTATTTGCAGGGTATCGATCGCGAAGGTAAAAAACCGTTCACTATTCGTGAATGGATGCAGGGTAACAGCGATAAAAAGCGCAGCGGGTGGCTGTTTATCACGTCCAACCAGCGTCACCATGAATCGCTGAAGCCGCTGATATCAATGTGGCTGGGGGTTGCTTCCGGCCATCTTCTGTCTCTGCACGAGAATCGTTACCGGCGCGTCTGGTTTTTTTATGACGAACTGCCCTCCCTGCATAAGCTGCCTAATCTGCCCTACATCATTGCGGAGGCCCGCAAATATGGCGGCTGCTTTGTGCTGGGTTTCCAGTCCTATGCGCAGCTTGAAGAAACTTATGGCCCCAAATTTGCCGCCGCCATCTATGACCTGCTGAATACCAAATTTTTCTTCCGCTCACCCAGCGCGGCCATCGCGAAATTTGTTGAAGAAGATATCGGCCAGACCGTCCGCAAGCGTTTCTCTGAACAGACCAGCTTTGGTACGGATGAAGTGCGCGACGGTATCAGCTACGGCAAAGACGAAGAACGGGTATCGATAGTCAGCTATTCAGACGTTCAGGGACTGGAAGACCTTCAGTGCTTCGTCACGCTTCCCGGCAAATATCCCGTTGTTCGCCTCACCCTGAAATACCAGCCCCTGCCTAAAGTCGCGGAAGGCATTCTGGAGCGTGACGTGAAAACGTCTCTCGACCCTGAAATTGAGCAGGAAATCAGTCAGCAGGAAAGCAGCGAACGTGAGGCTGCGAGAAAGTTGTTCATCCCTTCCGACACTCAGGTGAAAACCGATCCGGTGCCGGCGGGCACCCCCGTAAGCGTGCCGCCTTCATCGGCTGTCACCGGGCCACATCCATCTTCAACCGGCCCGTCTGGTGAAAAGCCCGCCGTGACGGATAAACCCGCCCGTGGCGGTGGCCGTGAGAACGAAATACCTCATGGCATCAGCACGGATGGCGAGGTTATCGATATGGAGGCGTATGAAGCCTGGCAGCAGGAGATGCAGCACGGCACCCGTGATGAGGTACGCCGTGAGGAGGTGAATATCAATCACCACCAGTCGCATGAAATTGATATGGAGTTGTGATGCTTTCAGTTGAACCGATTCATGGCGATGCCAGATATTATGGCGGTGAAGCCAACTTTGAGACGCTGGAAAATGCCGATGGTCACTGGCTGGGGAAAGGGGCGGCCATGCTGGGACTGGAGGGAACAGTCGTCCCGGAAGTTTTTGATGAAATGCTCCGGGGGCATCTGCCCGATGGCACGGTGATTTCCCGCCAGATTGCGGGTAATGAAACAAATCGTCCGGGCATGGATCTGACCTTTGGTGCGCCAAAAAGTCTTTCCATCCTTGCGCTGCTGGGCGGGGATACCCGGCTGATTGATGCACATAATGAGGCGGTCAGGCTGGCGATGCTGGAAGTGGAAAAAAGCGTTAATACCCGCCTGACCCGTGACGGTGTCACCACTACGGTGACGACCGGTAACATGGTTGCCGCACTCTATACGCATGATACGAACCGTGAAGGTGAAATGCACCTCCACTCGCACGGCCTGCTGTTCAATGTCACCCGCGCTGATGATGATAAGTGGCACGCGCTGGGGAGTGATACCCGCCAGCGCAGCGGTATTCGTGAGCAGGTTTACGATATGAAGCTCGCTTACGGGCAGCTTTATCGTGAGTTTTTACGCCCGATGGTGGAAGACTGTGGTTACACGCCGGTCAGAAGCGGGCCGCACGGCATGTACGAACTGGCCGAAGTGCCACGGGAGGTTATCAATGCCTTTTCTCAGCGAACCGCGCAGATTGATGATGCCGTAGGGCGGGATGCCAGCCCCCGTTCCCGCTCGGTCGCGGCGCTGGATACCCGTAAAAACAAAGAGTTCGTCGAGGGGGACGCAAGACGTGAGCAGTGGGATAAGGTGCTGTCGGACTACGACTTTGATCCGGATAAGACGATCCGGGCTGCCCGTGAACGCAGCCGGTCGCAGACAGCAGAACGCGGCGAAGCGGAAGCGGGTTCTCCGGCCAGCGTGACACTCACGGCTGAACCTGCCCTGAAAGAGGCCATCACGCAGGCGCTGTCGTCTCTCAGTGATAAAAAAGCGCAGTTTGCCTACAGCGAAGTGCTGACCGCCGTTGTGTCACTGCTGCCAGCGGAAAAGGATATGGTGCAGCGGGCCAGAACGGGTATCGATACCGCCATTGAACAGGGCCGTCTTATTGCCCTCGATAAGGATAAGGGTATTTTCACGTCTGATATCCATGTGCTTGATGAACTGACGGTTCGCCAGTTTGCGCGGGAGCATATGGATTCCGGTCGCGCGATTGTCTCCGGTGATGCCCTGCTGAACGGGACGCTTGCCGCCGCTGCCGGGGTGTATGCTGAACTGGCTGAAACCCGCGATCCACTTGCGATTGTCTATGGCCGTGGGGGCGCAGCGGTACAGCGCGAACGAACAGAACGGCTTGCCGGACTGGCGGTATCACAGGGACGACAGGTTATGGTGCTGGCCGCCGACCGGAAAAGTGAAGCCTTTCTGGGAGAGAGTGAAACCCTGTCCGGGCTGATTGCCGGGCGTGGCGCACTGAAAGCAGACCTGCCGCTGACCGCCCATACCACCATCATTGTTGCAGAGGCCGAAACGCTGGGGCTGAAGGACAGCGTATTCCTGATGGAAAAAGCGCGGGAAAGCGGTGCGCAGATCCTGCTGATGGACAGCGGTAAACGGCAGGGGACAGGCAGCGTCCTTTCGGTTCTTCAGGAGGAAGGTGCCGCCCACTATCGTTTCAATGACGCGCCGGTGCCGGTGGCTCAGCTTACGTCTGAAGCGGATAAAAAAGTCCGCTACAGCCATCTTGCCGCAGAGTATGCCCGCGATATTACAGCCGGGCATAGCGTCGTTGCGCAGGTTGCCGGTGAGCGTGAGCAACAGGTACTGACGGGGTACATTCGTGATGCACTACGTGAGCAGGGGCGTATCACCGGCGATGATATCCGGATTGAAACATTGTCACCGGTCTGGCTCGACGGTAAGAACCGGAAAAGCCGCGATACCTGGCGCGAAGGTATGGTAATGGAGCGCTGGAATGCCGATGAAAAGAACATGGAGCGCTGGCGTATTGAGCGTGTTGGTGCTGAAACCAGTGTTCTTCGTCTTGTGAATGAGGCCGGGGAACGGCAGCACCAAAAAATCAGCCAGATTGACGCCTCATGGAGCCTGTTTAAGCCCCGGACGCTGGAGGTGGCCCCCGGCGATCAGCTGCGGGTTATCGGGCGTGAGGCAAAGGGAAAGCTGAAGGCGCAGGATGTGGTCAGCGTAGTCAGCGCCGGTGATGGCGTGCTTGTCCTGGAAAAAGACGGGAAAGTGATCCAGACCGATAACACGCGCGCCCTGAAGCTCGAACACCGTTATGTTGAATCTCCGGGTAAATCGATCGCGACGGAAGGTAAGGTGCTGGCCGCACTAAGCGGGCGTGAGATGCGCGATGATGTGTTTAATACCCTGACCCGCAGCGGCAGCGATATCCGGATATTTACCGCAATGGATGCTGAACGGGGCGAGGCAAAACTTGCCCGCAGTCCTGCTGTCCGGGTGATAAGCGCCCAGGTGGAAGCGGCCACCGGCGCGAAAGGGGTTGATGCCGCACTCGATGCCGCAAGAGAACTGCTACGTACCCCGCCGGCTCAGGCCGTGTATCTGGCCCTCAGTCAGGTGCAGCATGAAAAAACAGCGTTCCTGGCCCCGGAACTGCTCAGTGCTGCGCTCAGTATTAATCCAGCGGTCGGCATTCCGGCTATCCAGTCTGAAATTAACCGGCAGGTAAAGGACGGCGAACTTATCCGGCTGGAAGCCGGGCTGATGCTGCCAAAATCCACCTTTGAAACGGAAAAGGCCATTCTGCGCCATATCGCGGAAGGGAAAGGCAGCGTCACGCCGCTGATGGCATCAGTGCCTGAACAGTATCTTACGGGACTGACGGCAGGGCAGCAGGCCGCCACGCGCATGGTGCTGGAAAGCGCCGACCGCTTTACGGCGGTGCAGGGCTATGCCGGTGTGGGTAAAACCACGCAGTTTAAAGCCATGCTGGCCGCAATGGAGACGTTGCCGGAAGACCTGCGACCGGAGGTGGTGGGTCTGGCACCTACGCACCGTGCCGTTGAGGAAATGAAAAGCGTGGGCGTCCGGGCGCAGACGCTGGAGTCCTTTATCTGGGAAGACAGACAGGCCCGGATGAATGGTGAGAAGCCGGACTACAGCAATACGCTGTTTCTGATTGATGAGGCGTCAATGACTGGCAACAGGGCAATGAGTGAGGCTTACCAGGCCATCGCCGCCGGCAGCGGTCGGGCCATCACAAGCGGGGATGATGCTCAGTTGCGGGCCATTGAGCCGGGACAGCCGTTCCGGCTGATGCAGCAGCGCAGCGCCGTTGATACCGCCATTATGAAGGAGATTGTGCGCCAGACGCCGGAACTTCGGGAAGTGGTGTATGCCATGATTGAAGGTCAACATGCGCTCGCACTGGAGAAGGCTGAAGGTGTATCGCCGGATGTGGTGCCGAGGGAAGCCGGGGCATTTATTCCGGCATCATCCGTTGAGCAGGTAAGCCCGGATAAAGAACAGGCGAAGGCGTTACGTGATGCCGGAATGCCCGTCAGCGTGACGGAGGCAATAGCGGCTGACTTTGCCGGACGGACAGCCGAAGCCCGCGACAATACGCTGACGGTTGCGCATCTCAATACGGACAGGCAGGAAATAAACCGCCTGATACATGACAATCTGTACAGGGCAGGCATAACGAAAAACGAACAGGAGATAACTGTCCTCGACCCGGTTCGCGTCCGGCACAATGAGCTTCGGAGCCTGACGGGATGGGCCGCTCTGACGGGAAAAGTTGCCCTGATTAACCGGGAATACTGGACGGTCGGCATCACTGACCGGCAAAGCGGGCTGGTGACGCTTATCAGCCATGACGGGTGGGAGAAAATCCTGTCACCGTTCGAGAACAGTACCAAGGATGCACAGATTTATCAGCCCAGGATTATCAGCGTCAGTGAGGGCGACAGAATGCGGTTTACCCGTTCTGATGCCGAGCGCGGTTATACCGGAAACAGCTTCTGGAGCGTGGAGCAGATCGTCGGACAGAGCATGACGCTTCGCAGCCAGGATGGTCAGCTTACCCGCCGCCTTGACCTGAATGACCCGGCAGACAGGCATACCGATCTGGGGTATGCCGTCACAGCCTACGGCGCACAGGGGGCCAGTGCTCGTTTTGTCATTACGCTTGAAGGGACTGAAGGAGGGCGAAAACGAATGGCAACAAAGGAAAGTAGTTACGTTACGTTGTCACGTACAAAAGAGCATGTGCAGGTTTATACCGATGACAGAACGGGATGGCTTGCTGAACTCAGCAAAGATAAGAGTGACCGTACTGCCCATGATTATCTGATGGCGGGCGAGGATCGGGCGGGCAGGATGGCAGAGGGGATTTTGTCCTGGGCCTCCCCTCTTGCTGACGTGGCAGCAGGCCGGGCGCTGCTGAAGAACTACAGGCTGGCTGAAGGCGAATCTCAGGGCCTGTTTGTGCCGGGCGTCAGGCGGCATCCGGGGCTGGCGTTCGCGCTGTGGGACAGTAACGGCAACCGTGCAGGCGTGGTGATTCTGACGATAAATGCGGACGAGCGTAACGGCGTGACTTTACCCGGTGATTTTCGGGTTATCGGCAGCAGTGATGCGAGGTTTGCGGGGATTCAGCAGAGCCACAACGGGGAAAACCGCATAGCGGAGAGCCTGCCTGAAGGGTTGCAGCTTGCGCAACAGTATCCCGACAGCGGCGTGATCGTCAGGATGGAGGGCGAGGGTTTACCGCTCAATATCAGCCGTATCACCGGCGCTGAGCAGGTTATCGACGGCAGCGTGACCGCGCTGTTTGCCCGCAATGTGGCAGAGAAACAGGAAGAACCCCTTCCCTTCATTCCGGAGCCGAAGGAGAACGCTCAACAGGAGGCTGGACGGCTCGCCCGCGAAGCCCTGGAAAAACAGTGTAAAGGTGAGAAGGATATCCGCCCGGAAGATGTACCCGCCGCCATCAGCGAGCCGGAGGATGACATTCATGCCGGGCTACTGGCCGGTAAGCTGAAAGAGGTGGAATATCCGCTTACCGCACGGGACATTGTGGAGGCATTGGGAGATAAAAGGCCAGAGAAAGAGCCGGAATCAGAGTCTAAGTCCGATCAGGAACTTTTCCTGAAGCAGACCGAGCGGAACATCGTGAAAGAAAAATCTTTCGAGGACTGACGATGTGCTTGCGAAAAAAATCTCTGCTTTTATTGACGTTGATCAATTAAATAAAATGCAAAGCAACGAGCGTATGCTTATTCTTTATAAACCATCTCAACATACACAGGAGGAGATGATATATGACCGGTATTTATAATGAAATTGAAAGGTGGTTGAACCAGCCGGAGAATGACTGCCCGGAAGAGAGGGCGAGATTGCTTATTAAAATAAATCGTCTGATTTACGATTTCGTTAAAGATAAAGGTTGTGAACATGGTAAACAGGAGTGGCAGGGGCTGGCAAATATTCTTGAGGTTGTTGAAGACTATCGAACTGATATGTTTATCGAACAACGACGGAAAAAATGCGGGGAACGAGGGGATAAATAAAGTTACGGCCTGCCCGTTTTTAAAAACTTACAGGGAGCCTGATGCTGTTAGCTTCAGGCTCTGCTTTTATAATGTGTATTAGCTCAGACCTGATCTGACAGTTGCCGGTTATTTATACAGGTATCTGTCAGATTACATCTGGCTTAAATTCTTGTCAGCCCAGATGCGCTTTCCATCAAGTAATGTTTCCATCGGCGTCCGCCCACAGCACATTTTCCCCTGATGCGTTCGCTCATTATTATAATAAGCCAGCCATGCATCAAGATCCGACTGTAATGTGTCGAGAGTGGCATACAGATTTTTACGGAACATTACCTGATAAAACTCGTTCAGTATCGTTTTATGGAACCGCTCACAGATCCCATTGGTCTGTGGCGACATCGCTTTGATTTTCGTGTGGACGATGTCATTTGTCGCCAGGTATAGCTGGTAATCATGCTGCTCCACTTTGCCACAGAACTCCGTACCTCTGTCGGTCAGTATCCTCAGCATCGGCAGGTCCTGAGACTCATAAAATGGCAGCACACGATCATTCAGTAAATCAGCCGCAGTAATCGGCGTCTTGGTGACGTAGAGCTTGCAGTGAGCGACCTTCGAGTAGGTATCAACGAATGTCTGCTGATAAATACGCCCGACGCCTTTCAGGTTGCCCACATAGAACGTGTCCTGTGAACCCAGATAGCCGGGATGAGCGGTTTCAATTTCGCCACAAGCCTCATCATCACTGGCTTTGCGCTCCAGTGCGACTATCTGAGCTTCAGTCAGTTCAATACCGTCGCGGGCCACTTTTTCTTCCAGTGCTTTCAGACGTTTTTTGAAGTTTTCAAGGTCATGATACAGCCAGACAGAACGGACGCCACTTCCTGAGATGAAGACACCCTGTTTACGCAGTTCATTACTGGTCCGGTGCTGGCCGTGTGCAGGAAATGCGATGGCGTAATCAACAACAGCCCGTTCAGTTGCATCATCCGTACGGTTTTTGAGATTAGGAGCGCGTCGGCTACGGTTTATCAGGGCATCCACGCCGCCTTCATCGGCCAGATCACGGTAGCGATAAAAGGTATCACGCGAAACGCCCATGATCTTGCAGGCTTTCGACACATTGCTGAGCTCTTCAGCCAGATTGAGCAAACCGGTTTTGTGTTTGATGACGGGATTGGTAGTATGAAGCATGAGAGTTACCTCGTGTTTTGTATAAGGATTCGACACCCATATCAAAACCAGTAACTCTCTACCTTTCAAGGCCATATGTCAGATCAAGTCGCGACTAATACATATAATGCAGTCAGACCTTTGGACATGTTCATCTTTAACTTTGATAAAACCTAAGCTACTTATTTATCATGTCCTGTTCATCGGCAAGATGAGCCTGCTTAGCTCTTTGAGGAGCAGAGATATTGCAAACCGTGCATACAATAACTTTCTCATCTAAACGGCTTACAGAAAGATGACTCACTTGATGATGCAGATAGGCACCGGATCTATATGGTGAGAATAATTATTAATAAAGCGCATAATAAAAAACGCATCCTTAGAACCGGGGCAGTGGTCGGGTGATTATCCCGGTTAAAATGAAGCGTTCTACTCTCTCACTGGCGCCGTTGCGAGCTTGTCGATCTCCATCCCTTTAGCGCAGGCGTACCGGTATTATATGGCCTTGTCATGGCCCAGGTTAACTCAAGCCTCTTAAAGGCAAGTGCATTTAACATCCCTTGCTCGAGCAAGCAAAACGATGGAATTTAATTTAATAGGAATAAATCCCAGCGGAGGGACAATCCGAACGCACGCTTTTAACGGGTTGCAGAGAAGCGAAGGTACAATGATATTCTCGGCGGATGGAGAAATGAATATAGGGCTATGGGAGTAAAAAAGGTTCAATAATGGGTATTCAATTAGACATGACGAATGTGTTACTGCGTGCGGAGTCTCGACGCAGTGAACGCAGCCAGACAACGATTCTGGTAGCGATACGCGATGCTTTGCATCTGAAGCCAAGGGGATATATTCATTACATGCTATATTCGGGGGGAAAGTAATCATGTCCCGAAAGGAAGACAAGAAAAACGTTCCAGTTGTTTCGTAATTTCTGGCTTTTATCGAAAACGACATGAAGAAAAAACCACAGAACATTCACCTGATGCCAGCGGCATTCTGGATGGGCTTTAAAGCACTCATTACTGAAGTGGAAGTCGAAGCAGGCCGGGAAAGCCGGTATTTAAGGCTTAACGCCGCCATGGCAAAATTTTGGCAGCTTTCGGAACAACTCCAAAATTATGCAGATCTGACCAAACCCGGCTACATAAGGAAGCCGCTGACTGGGTTTAGAGAATGTTCTTCGCTGTCGCCGGCCGGGATAAAACCATGCTGCAGATATACAGTATTACAGAAAACCGCCGCATTCAGATCCTGGCGCATACCGTCAATAACGAGACGCATTTGCGCACCAGTATCATAAGCCGGTTCGGCTTTTTGTCAGACTGAATCCGCGTGATAACCTGGTTTTAATTTCTTTACTGCTTCTGTTTCCATCCCTTTCTACAGAAAAAGAGCGATAAATGAAAGCATTAACATGCCTGCAAAGGGAATATACAGGATATTTCATTCGCAGGCATGCTATGATCGGAACAATCAACTATCAATCCTCTTCTCCTTTGGTTAATATCAGTCTAAATAATGATTCGTCCTTTAACATACATCTTTTAAAAAAGATATTACTGCTTTCGTCATAAATGAGGCGATGACAGAAATATACTCATCATTTTTTGGTTGTGAATGAATTTCTATTTTACGACTTATGCAACAGGCTCAAGGCTGGCCTTCATATGAAGAATGATGCATCATATCACATTATGACCAAATAACCCTAGAGAGCATGAAAAATTCAGCTTACTCAAAATTCATAAGTTACTATTCTGACTTGACCTGTCTTGTTTTTCTGTATGACCATGAAAATACTATTCCAATTTTATAACAATTACTATATATTCAGGCGGCTTAAGATATTTAGCTCAAGGTGTTGACGGCTCACCATGTTAATTGATTTAATTTACAGATTTTAATTACATAAGTTTTGTATGGCTCATTACAAGCTGTTATAGAGTTTCGATAGTCGTAAATAAGGTCATCTGCGCAGACGAACATGATTACATAAACGGCAACCGGGTTCAGCGAGGCGGCAATAAAAATTGTTGCCACCCGGCAGGGATTAAAAACATGTCTTAAAAACCACAGCGCATTGAGTAACAGGAAACGGAAAAGAGCGCAACTTCGAATTCTTTGCAGAAGCGTCATGGCTGCATCATACGGAAACGCCATCAAGGTCAGTACCTTCTACATCGGAGAACTGGGGGCAGTCTTGGTAGGGCTTCATTCCGCAGCTCGAAATTACGGACTATGCCGGATGATAAAGGTGCCCGCATAACGCTACGGTTTCCGGCATAAAATACAGATTCTGATTCTCAGAGCGGGCCAGAGGGCCTAACTCTCACTAATTTTCTAGGACGGTATTATCATGATGGTAAAAAATACTATTCTGTCACATAACCAGCCAGTAATGATCGGTATACGCACACTGCTACCTTCGGTTACTGATAACCTAAGGCTTGCAGCAGAAATGCCTCCGGAGATACACACGCTACATCTTGTCATCCTCGACGCGGACTACTACATCGATCTCTCCGAAATGTGGACTGATGCCTGTCAGTATCAGAAACAATATCATAACTGCAGAATGCTCGTCGTGGAGGATGACCGTTTAGTTTCGCGTACGGCATGCGTTGAATTTCCCCGGATATCCCTTCAAAGCGATCTGACTCACTGGAAATCCGCACTGACGGCCTCGCTGCGTAATCCTCTGAGCGCACTGATGGTGGTGAACGGACTCGCTTCCTTACTGAGACTGAGCCGGCTGCCCGGGAGAAAGCAGCAGATACTTGAACTTATCCGTAATGGAGAGAGCGTGAAGAACATTGCGGACATGCTGAATATCAGTGCCAAAACTGTCTACAGTTTTACTGACCAGCTGAAAGAGGATTACAGGCAGCCCACCTTGATCAGACTGTATCATCACCTGATGCAGGAAAAGGATGAGGGAAGGGTACCTTCGGAAGGTTATAAGCCTCCCCGGAGGCGAGAATAAGCGCTGTTCTACTGACCGTACCTGCGCCTGGCGGCACTGCCTGATCGTTGGCAGATATCACAATCTGAGGATAAATGAAAGAAACAGTAATCATCCCGTATAAAAGCACCATTCACTTTCAGAGATCTTCTGGCAATATTAGTATTGCTGCAAAGGAGATCGCTATGCGAAAAGCTCGTGATGCAAGACGACAGTTTGCCGCTCAATATTAGCCGTATCACTGGCGCTGGCCAGGTTATTGATGACTGGGTCACCGTGCCGTTTGCCAGCGATGTCGCGAGGAAACCGGAGGAAACTCTTCCCTTCAATTCCATAACCGAAGGAGAAGATCGGAAATGGAGGCTGAACGGTTTGCCCGCTAGGCACTGCAAAATCTTCCACTTTTTTCATCTCATCTCCGTGAGCTTATCCTTATAACGGGGTTCGAAGCGCAATGGAGCGAAAACGTATGCGAAGAGCGTAACCTATTGTATTTTGATATTTTCAAAGCCTTTATTAAAATCGTTTTTCGATAGTTCCATATCTTCATTGGCTATAAACTGATACTCAAGTATAAGGAGCATCTAATGTTATCGAGCAAAATTCAGTCGTTTTTTCCTTCGTTTACTAAAGCTACTAATAGCAGTAATGAAGCAAAGAATCAGGTTATTTCAGGTAACGTCACATTCGCCAAATCGATTCTTGATGTAAAGAACTCTAGTGCATATCGCATTGATACGCGTTCTCCAGAAACGATAAGAAAATTCGGCTTTTCTGGTACTAACAATAACGACCCTTTAGAAGTAAGAGTATTTGGTGATAAGACTGTATTTGCATCAGGAACTAAAGGAGGCGTAGAAAAGTTCATGAAGTCGGATGGTTTTATTAACGATAAAAGTTTTTGTCATATTTATAAAATAAATACTACCAACCATAAGGTTTTTTCATTTGCAAAAAACTACAAGGAAAATCCTGATGAACTAATAGCAGGAATATCACGTCTCGCCACTAAAGAATTAGGGTTACTCCGAGAAGAAGCAATGCGCTTGGCAGCAAAATCTATACATAATGATTATCTCGCTGTTGATGAGTTACAAATCGAAGGGCCAATAAAACCCGAGTCCATTAAGCATATTGAAACAGTCAAAATGAAGTGATATAAAAACAATTTTCGCCTTAAGAACCTATTCCAAAAGGAATTGTCAGATCATAATTAATGATAATTTCTAAGGGCGAAGTATGGAAGATAGCAAGTGGCAGTTCAGCGATGAACTCGGGTGAAAAAATGGCACCACTACTGGTTGTGTCGTATTAACGGCAACGGGGCGGTAGACGTTGCACTGCCTGCTTTTCAGTCAGCTAAAAGATAAAACTGTTCTGCCGGTGACAATCCCTCACCGGCTGGATGCTTAAGTTTTACCTTGCGTATCATGCGGACTAATTCAATGCCTGCGCAGTATCATCTGCGCCCGTGAAACGATGTGAATCCCGGTATTGACCGTGTCTGTCGTTTGATATTCCGGCGCTCTTGCTCAACCCGGTTATTCAGATACGGGGGTTGAAGCCCAAGGAGTACACCAAACAGATGAAATATCAGCATCCCGGAACTGGAAGTGATGTAGATAGATTCCGGTAGCATGGTACTCAGTCGGTTTATAACGGCAGCTCCTCGTGGAACGCTGATGCCTCATTCCAGCAGAAAAGCATGTATCTGATTTGTTGTTTTTACCTTATCCTGAACCAGGGATTCACGGACACGATGTGGAGCCCGCATTGCCTGCTGAGATTCCGTTTTGGGCTGCACAAAACGCATAGACGGACGCGATGCAGCCTCACAAAAAGCTTCGGCGTCGACAAAGTCGTTTTGTTACTTTTAACTAATGGGCGCACAAATTGTGGTGATATGAGCTTTGGGAAATGGCCCAACTCTTCCAACTTGCGTGCCTTTTTCAGCATCAGGGATGCCGTAACCGTTCCCTGCTTTATGGAGGTTGACAGACGTAACACTTCACGCCAGCAAATTTCGATCTCATTCAGGTTCAGGCTGGACGTGGATACCAGCGACTGAAGCGCCGGATATTGATCCGCTTTCCCTTTGGTAAACAGTTTCTTGTCGTGGAGATCACGAATTCGTGGACAGAATGCAAATCCCAGCAGATGCATCAGGGCAAAGACATGATCGGTGAAACCCGCGGTATCGGTGACCTGGCCCCCGGGATTAGATACAACACTCAGTTAGTAATGTCGGTTCCTTCATTCTCTGTATCATCCCCCATCAGACTGCCGCAAATTCAGACGGAGTGCGGACGACACTTGTTATAATCCTGACGCCATTCACTGATGGTTTTCTTGGCATGACTCACGTCGCTGAACCCGTGTTCATTCAGGCACTCATCGCGAAATCGTCCGTTAAAACTCCCGGTAAATCCGTTCTGTGTAGGCTTGCCGGGCTGGATAAGCCGCAGCTCCACACCATGTTCATAAGCCCACTGGTCAGGTGCTCTGCAGGTAAATTCCGGCCCCTGGTCTGTTCTTGTCGTCGCCGGCCAGCGTTGAGACAGCGCAATACTGGCCGGAATACGCGTGACCTGCACGCCTGAAATCCCGAAAGCAATGGTGACCGTCAGACATTCTTTCATGAAGTCATCCACGCAGGGCAGGCCAGACTGGGTGCCGCCGGGCGGAGCAGCGGCAGACGTTCTGCTGCCGGCCCTTCACGGCGCAGCAGCTGCCAGATGCGGCGGTAGCCGAAACGCCTGCGCTCCAATGCCAGCCCGGTGATGCGCCCTGATAAATGCGCATCAGCAGCCGGACGCTGAGCGTCACAGCGGCAGGTCGACAGGGACAAACCTGTCAGCCTGCAGGCACGACGTTGCGACAGATCGGTCGCATCACACATCAACACCTCGGCCTCCCGCTTCTGGTCTGTCGTCAGTACTTTCGCCCGGGATCCATCTGAAGCGCCTCCTTATCCGGCATGACTCCGGCCAGCAGCTTCCTGAGTCGGGCGCGGGCACCTCCATACCGCCATACTTCTTATGCCAGGAGGTCACTGCTTCATAACATGTCCTCTTTTTTAAGGCGGCTGCCATTGTCATAAGTTTTTCCATACGCAACAGAAAAAAGCACCAGCGCGCTGCTCAGGGGTATGAATGCCCTTTTCCTTTGCATCCGGATGGTTTGGGTTATGAGCCCGTCGCCCGGAGATGCTCTTATCTCTTGTGTAAAAAGGGTAGTACCAGCAAAGAATAAGCTGGTACTACCAAGCGATGTCGTGTGCTTGTTCACTTCTCCATCTCAGGCGGTAGTGGTATTCTGGTAGTACTCACACAGCCAATGAGGGAATTATATGATCCATGGATTCGGCCATCTCTTTGTTCACATAAAAGAAAATATTGCTAAAGTACGCGATTTAAAAACATCTGGTTATATGGATCGTGCCGCAGACGCTTGTTTGAATAAGCGTGCTGCTCAGATTTGTGCACTCGATATTCTTCTTGCTGAACACCGCATAAAATACGGCACCCTATTCAATGGGCTCTACGGCAAGCAAGCCCTGCACCATAAACTTTTAATAAAGTACAAATGGCCCTTATCGGCGATCCGAGCGCTTTCTCTCGGTGATGTACTCCTTGCCTTACATGACGAACTTGCATTTGAATCACTCAGCGAATCCGCCGGTAATTACCTTTATCAGGTGACCAGCCTGTCCGAATACCCAGTTAATTTCCCCGACTACCTGGAAGCTGAGTGGGATCCGCTCTTATCACAAAAATTTCTGTTCGATTCTCAAGACCAGAATTAGCGATCATCTCTTTAACAGTGAAAAGCCTTTCTTCGAGAAAGGCTTAGTCTTCTTCAAGCTCTTTAAGAAATTCAGCTTTTCGGTTATGTACTTAAATAAGTGGTAAAGCTCTTCGCTCTTAAGAATTTTTGCATAAATCACCAGTTCTTACTTTAACATCCCCAGCCCCTTCCATTAAAAATTATTGTCTACAAATCAGGGCGCTGGGTTCCCTGTAACCACATTCGCGCCATACTAATTGTGGGGGTATTCAGCGCGGCCCTGGTCGCAATTAGCCCCATAACTATGGGCAGTCGTGAATTTGCCCTGCTGACCGAAAAGCGCCACTACGATGGGGTTAGTGATAAAGCTAAAGCTCTTTACCGGCTGCGTCGCTAACACGCAGCCGGGAGCCAATAGCCGGTCGGCTTCTCGCTCATAGCGGCCTGTGCTAGTTGTTGGGGGCTGACGCTCAGTGGAACGAAAACTCACGTTAAGCGTTTATTGGGCCAATGGAACAAATGCTCGCCTTAAGGGGCCGTTCGCTGGGCTGGAATATGTAGAAGTAATCCAGCCTTTTAGCTAATGAGATTTATCCATAATCGCTTTTTGAAAGACAAAAAATGAATGTGCAATGCAGAGCTGTCGGGCTATCGCCGTAGCGCCGGTACCTTCCTGATGAAGTGCAAGCACGACTTTACGGTCGATGGTACGCCTGCGCCCAAATTTGATGCCTGTCAGCTTTGCTTTCTGTCTGCCTTCACTGGTGCGTTCCATTATCCTCCGTCGCTCGGCCTGCGCGACGGCAGACAAAATAGTGACCATCATCTGGCCCATTTCGCCGTCAGTACAGATCCCGTCATCGATGAAACGGACGGCCACGCCCTGGGCATCGAATTCCTTTATCAGCTGGCTCATATCGGCAGTATCCCGGCCAGGGCGGTCCATTTTCTTCACCAGAATGACATCACCTTCCTCCACCTTCATGCGCAGCAGATCCAGCCCTTCACGATCGGCAGAACTGCCGGATGCCTTATCGGTAAAGATGCGGTTCGCTTTTACCCCTGCATCTCTGAGCGCTCTGATCTGAATATCGAGAGACTGCTGGTTGGTAAATACCCGTGCGTAACCAAAAAGTCGCATAAAAATTTATGCTAAATCAAATATCGGACAGATGGTGTCTGTTATAATAAAAAATTGATTTAACGGACACATTAATGATGCCGATTTTGTGTGTCCGATATTTTATAATATTTCGGACGGTTTCAGGATTGTTAATAAATGACCGCCAGGCAGGGAGGCCAATATGCCCGTTGATTTTCTGACCACTGAGCAGGAACAGAATTACGGTCGTTACGTTGCAGAACCCAATGACGTGCAGCTGGCGCACTATTTTCATCTTGACGAGCGGAATCTTGCTTTCATTTACCAGCGGCGGGCAGAGCATAACCGCCTAAATAGCTGCGCCTAATACCACTCTACTTTTGCCAGGCCATGTTTTCCTCCGGGGAATGGGCTAGCGGTTTCCATAAAATGCCGTACCTTTTTCAGCAGTTGCCACATTGAACGGCATTGATGGTTGCGCGTTATCGTGTCGTGCAACGCCTGCCATAACCGCTCAACGTGATTCACCCACGGCGAGTAAACCGGCTGATAAATGACCCTGTACTTCGGGTTCTCCTTCAGCCAGCGCTGGGTTTCCCGGCTTTTGTGGATAATGTAGTTGTCCACGATCAGCGTGATGGTTTTCGCCCGCCGGTACGTCGCTTTACGTCGCTTTAAGCCGCTTCAGCAGGCTGATGAACAGCGCCGAACTTTTGCTGTTGCCACCCACGTAGCTGACTTTGCCCGTGCCGCAGTGCAGTGCTCCGGCCAGATAGTATTTTTCGTTCTGTCCTGGCGTCACCACGCGTTTTTGCTGCCCGCGTAGCTGCCATTCCGCACCGATTTTGGGATTAAGATGGATATCCACCTCATCTTCATAAAATACCGGATGCTCTGCGCTGCATTCGTCCAGTGCTTTGTCGATTGCCGCCATCTTTTCATCCTTATGCGGGTCACGGATACGCAGAGTTGGCGCGGCCCTGCGCCATACCATCCCGGCCGATGGCAGCCAGCGGCGAAGGGTCCCGGCATGTAACTGACATCCGGTTATCTCATTGATTTTTATTGCCAGCAATTCGGTACTCCAGCGTGAACGCTGATAGCCAAAATCACCGGGAGTGTGTTTTATCAACTCACGTAATAACGTGCAGATATGCTCAAAAGGCCAGCGACGGGACGTCCTGCGGGGAGTGATTTGAGGCCTTCAACACCTGACTGCGTGAACCAGTTAATCCAGCGTCCGACGGAGGAACGGGCACAGCAGAGCGTTCTGGCAACGTCGCTGACGCGGTCACCCCGATGTAGCATCAGCATGGCAGTCAGCCTGCGGGCATAATTTTTATCGTGTGTTTTATGGATTGCTTTCTGCATCAGGTGTCGTTCGTCACGGGGAATGGGTGCTATGATCGGCATCGCTCAGTCCGGTTAGTGATTTGGGATATTCAGCGATTGATCAGATCGCACAATCCGGACTGAGTTCCCTCAAAGTGATCTACTATTCCGCGCAGCTATTTAGGGCCGAACAGCATAACGGCTTACCGTGAGGTAATGTATCGACTTTTCCTGTGGAGCTAGCGAACAGAGCCTGTGTTGTTAAACCAGACGATACGCTGCAGGAAATTTTCGGCAAAGTTTATGGTGCTCGACTGAAGAGCAGATTTTCTGAAATAGCGGAAGATAATAAAGAGATAATAGTTATATCATGAAACATTCACTATTTAGAAATATTTTCTGCTATTATTTGTCTGACTGACTTAGGATATCACCAACGGAGTGCAGGTAGTGAAAATTACTCGCAGAAAGACTTGGCTTCTGATGTTTATATTTTGTAGCATAGTCTGGTGGATAGTTGTGACGGTTATTGCTTAAGCATCCAAAACCACGTTCTTTCGCCTCAAACTCAACAGGAGAAAAGTTTGAAATAATAAATTTAAAAAAATAAAGAAGCGGAATTTGAACGAGAAACAAAAGAAATTCATCGAAAATTTTCTCGTTAAACCCCAATTACAAAAGAAAACAAGATAGTATTCCACACCGTTTTGCGGCTTTTTCACGCGCATAAAAAAGCCGCTCAATGATGCATTGAGCAACGTTAACCCCTCAACAGCAGGGCAATTCTTATTCTTTCGACGAGGAAATTAGCCGTGCTGGCATTGTTGATAAAGCACATGATTTCGGGTTGAACCTGTTTATTGATATGAACAATCTCCATGCCGCGTTTCAGCATTCAGTTGGCTAACTTTGCGATGAATACCCTTTAGTCAAAGACAACTATAAAGTCTTTTTCTGAAAGAAAAATTATTCCGTTTGATACATAAATGAAGAAACTGTCAATCACACTTAAAAAAATATGCCACAAATCCACACGGTTGCAACCCCCGCATCTGCCTGCAGAACGGCAAAATTCCCTGATATTTTAAATCCGGAAGAAGAGGAGGTCTGGTTCGATGCCATCGACCAGGTTGAAATGGAGGCAACCTGGTTTAACGCCAGCGATACTCATTATGCCGAACCGGACTCTGCCGGAAAAACTGCAGATTCCCTTGTCCCATTCACGGAAGACTGCCGCCGGGGTGTTCAGCAGTTTATCCGTATCCTGGGAGAATATGAGGAGAGCAAAATGCTTTCTGCCTGCCTTCAAAAAATACTTCCCGGCACCCCGATCAGTCTCATTACGGCGGCCAGCAGCCTGTATAGTGCCATTACCGAGCAACGAAACATTGATACTGCAGCACTGTATGCCCTTGGGATGGCATCATGGTGTCTCCCTGAGGATATCAACGTTTTTTCTCAGCTGGCAGCCTTTATTCGGGACACCGTTGCCGGCTGGACTGAAGAAACCTTCCTGCATCAGTTTCTGGGCGGAGAGGAAAACCCTGCGTCCGGCTGCCTGTTTACCGCGCTGGCCTTAACTGCCATTGTTGCAGGTCGCCGGATGAAAGACGAGGGCGCGCCACAGCGTGGACCGCTGAAAGTGCCGGCCTTTGTAGCGAATATTTTCATCCGCGGCAGTCATTACTGGTATGCGCTGGAAAATATAGTGCGCAATGGGCTTCCGTCTACCGCAGAAACTCAGAGAAACCCTGAATTCCTCCGGCGGGTCCCGGCTTTTGAAGTAGATACCTGTGTGGAAATGACCGGAGATGTTTGTGATGACTATATTTCCTGCTTCCCCTTAAAACCACGGATTACCGCCTTTTTGTCGAATTCAACAGTTGTCACTGAAGCGTTCACAAAAGCGACGGTCCGGAACAGGCCAGCACCTGTTCCGGAAATAAATTACTATCCCGCTGAGAAAGCGCATTTCCTGACAGTGGAAAAACTCAGTCAGAAAAGCGGGCTTTATGACCTGCTGAATTGTGCCACCCGTGTAACTAAAACTCGTCAGCAGGTTAAGGGAAAAGTCATCACGAACACCCATTTTAAAACTGAATGTGATGCCACTGCATATTCGACCCCGCAGCAGGAAGAGATTAAGAAAGAGCCCGGACATACAGCTACACCGGAAACTTCGGCGAGCTCATTGGCATCAGGTCGGAGTGGCGGAGATGTATTACTTCCTCTGGTAGCTACGTCAGTTGTTCCTGTGGCAACCTCATATATGCAGGCGGTGAAGAGTAAAGTATTCATTACAGCTGGCTCTGTTGCAGGAATGACCGGCTTAGTCGTTGGCGGGAAATTGTTGTGGAACAAGTTCACTTCACTTATTTCCGCGGAAGGAGATATGACTAACCAAGCTCTGCATAAAGGGAAAAAAACGAAGCTTTCCTATTTCATAAAGGAAGCGAATAATAAAATTATCAATATGTTCCGCGGAAAAGGTTTGCCAGACAAAGGGAATGTTGACAGGGAAAAAATGTTTTACATCGTGTCAGTTTATCTTTTTATAGGAAAAGATGATGTTACAAGGCATGAAAATAAATTGAGGATTCTGGCCAGAAAAATCCTTTCTGCAGACGGACTGTACGGAGGGAAAGATAAAGAGCCGCTTTCCACCGCACAGGCCGAATTGGTAATTCGTACATGGCTGTTCAAAAACATACTTACAATGGCGCCAGATGAATATATTATAAGTAAGATGAAAGCTGATAAAATCCCGGGGGGTTATACCGTCAGCAGCATTCATGAACAGTTATCTTTCGAAAATCTTTTTAAAGATGGGCGTTTATATTCTGACAAACTAGAACCTTTTCAAAAAGCAATTTTTCATACAATGTGGAGCAATTTCCTGATGGCGGAAATGCCTTTCCTCAGCTATAAGGAAGATTCGGTAAAGAAAATAAAACTTAGCAGTTATGATTTTGCTCACCTTTATTCCGGTTCACGTTTTCTGAAAACAAGTTTAGTTAAAGATTTTACCGCCAGGGAAGCGATGGCGGTTGGTGAGACAATGTGGGACTTAGCTGAACGTGAGGGTGTCACGGAAGATAAACTGGCTTATTACAAAGCCCCTGCTCTGTTTTTCATCGGCTCTGTTTCATCCAGGAAAAAAAATCAGGATAATGGAAATTATTTTGATTCCATTAGCACGTATATCCATCACAGGAAAGAAGTTAGTGAAGTACAGAAAGATATAGAAAATAAATACAATAACTATCTTTCAGCAACGAAAACATGGCTAAGTAAGGGTAAGCTGGCAGATGTAATTGTGTCAAAATGTCCCAAAAATTCCTTGTCCCCGGGTTTAATCAACCAGGCTGACGCTATCCTCACTCCGAAGCAAAAAAAGGAAAAGGCAGAGAAATTTGCAAAGCAAAGATACCTGAATGGTCTTTCAAAACCCTGCAACACCGCGCCGGATAGTTTAGATGATGAATATAAGAAAATGACAGCAGCTGTTGCTGACAGTTTTCGTAAGATTGACAGATACCTCATTCTTTCAGCAGTCAGTATAATACCCGAAGATGAACAGGAGTTTATTTTTTCACCCGATACTATCATATATCCGGCAAAATTTACTATGAAAACTAACCGGGGAACATGGTCCGCTTATGGAGTTCCTTACAATAACGACATAAATGTCTCTCTAAGCAAAACGGATCTTTTTTCAGTTCATCTGGGGAAACAGGAAAGAATCTACGCATTAAAGGGAGTAACGAGTGATGAAGAGGGTTACAGGCTTATTCGCGTAGATCGTGATATCCGGAAATATATAAATGGTGGTATTCTTGATTATGTTTTTGATGATAAATATAAGGTCGTCGATTCAGTTGTTGATTCAGCCGGAGATACTTTCAGTTATTCAATTTATGCTGACAAGCAGAAAATTTCAGATGAAAATGATAATATAAATTCACTTGTTGAATCATTGAGCGGCAGGCATCGGGATGAGTTTTATCGCAAACTTTATGAATCTGGTAACGACAAATCTGATATACAGAAACTATGGGTCGTAATTAAGCACATCATTCCTTTTTATGACTGTATCGAAGGTATTTTAAATAACGATGTGGTTCAGGCAGTTCCTGCATGCCTTATGGATGCACTGGCATTCATTCCTGTTTTCGGGCAAGCAGCAAGCCTGAGTGGAAAGTTTGGAATAGGAATTGCGCGCGGGCTTCGCAGTGGCGCAAGTATCGCAGGCAGGCAAGGAATTAAAGCAGCGGGTAAAAATGTGTTAAGGGAAGTCAGGATGCCAACGACCGCTGAACTTGCTTCGATCGGAAAAGGCGCTTTCAGAGCCGTAGATCCTGGCTTTGAGCTGGCTGCAGGCATCAGCAGAAAGTTCGGTGATAAAATTGTAAACCTGCTTTCCTCCGATAAAAAAAAGACCGATCTGGCGAAAAATATTATCTCTGCGGGGGGGGAAGACCAGCTTCTGCAAACTTCATCAGTTAAGCCTGTTATGGCTACACTGCCGTACACAAATGTACAAACGCCCGTAACAGCCGTTGGAAAAATGGGCAGAAGGAATATTTATGTTCGCGTAAATATGGAAACAGGAGAAAATTTTGGGAAAAAATTCTTACTTGGTATAAATGGGGAGCTGATAGAAATAATCGGAGGTGTTAAAGTCGGGAAAAGTATTTTGCCTGAATTAAAGGGTGATATAGAAGAATTTTGGCGGTACATAAAAGAGCTGAAGGCCGGGTCATGTGTTGCTTTTGCGGCAAGATCAAAACGGCAAGTAAATTGCAGTCCGCTTAGTCTGTCAACGCAGGCCCTGGACCGGATTCTTGAATATGCAACCATTGAAGAGCTTTCTGTGCTGGCGCGTAACCAGGAATTACGGGATTCCGTGTTTAAGGCAGTTAATAACGCCGCTAAAGAACATCCAGAGACGGCAGACAGATTAATAGAATCAATTGCTTCATATGCGAAGAAGAATGGCGACACTAATCTTATTGCCACTATACAAATAGGGAGAGTTGACACTGATATATACCGTGCCATGAAAAGATATCAGCAGCAGCCTGGGATACAGATGAAAATTGAGTCTCCCAGAGTACTGGGATCTCATGAGTTCGAGGGTTATAATCCAGATCCTGAGGCACCTTCTCAGCCGGTTCACGTTTCTTATACGGCAATTGATGAGGATAACTTTGTTCCCCGATTAAATATAGTCGTGCATGGCATGCCTGGAAGGGTGTTAATAGATAATAACGCTTGGGTAAATGCTGATGAACTGCACCAGATATTAATTGAAAATGGGATTTTTGACGATGAATTCTCTGAAATAAGAATGCTTGTTTGTCATAGTGCTGATGAAACGCCAGATGGCGGTATTAGTGTGGCTGAGCGCCTTTCTCAGCTCACACGCAAGCCCGTTGAGGGGTTTCACGGTCCAATGACAATGTATGAGGCATATGAAGTTGGAGATATTACTATTCCTTCAATTAATATGGTTAATGATGCGTATATACAAGGCGGAAAAGTGGGGGCAACTGAATTTATGCATAACAATCGTGAATATATAATAATTGGAGTTCATCCTGATCCTGATCCGGAAATTCCAAATATTCCTGAAACTTTTTATCCAATATGATAGGGAGTGATATGGGCAGAATCCTCAAAAAACGGGACTACTTTCACTGGGTCTGCTGGCCGCCACGCCACGCATCGGCTGCGATGCGGGTGCCCAAAGCCTTGAGTGGTACAAGGCGCACGACGCAAAAGTTGAAGAGCGCAAGAAATCGTCCACCACTGCCCGAATAAGTGACGGTATTTTCTTTGCGTTCGAGGTTGTGGGGCACGAAATGAATACGCCCTAGTGTTGCCATTCAAGTCCCTCGTTACACTTACGAACGTCCATAGGTGGTACTCCAGTACTTGGGTGGCGGCCTTTCCCGCGGGGCTGTGTTACCAGCGTAACGCAAGCGCATCCCAGTGCTTGTATTCGCGGTTACATCTCCGGTGGTGGCAATCGTGAAGCGGTCTTAGCAAGGACTGCGCAATGAAACGGTACTTTTGTATTGTGCTCATTGTTTCTGGTGCATTTTTGTCTCACGGGGAAGGGGCTGGAGTATCTCCAACAACTCAAAATCTGTGACCATCAGTGCAGCAGGCAAGTAAGCCAGGTAGCCGTCCTTCGGGACGGCTTTCCTCTATATCAATACGATGATTACCAGTCAGTACCGATGTCCCAACGGGACTGCCAGTGTGCGAGATACGTCTGGGCCAGTGATGGCATCTCGCGTACGACCAAGGCGTTCTCTGAATCGGACCTCGGCGGGTGTCATCCAGCCTGGTGCAGAATGGGGGCGACTCTGGTTATAGTGTATGCGCCAGGCCCCGATTTTGCACCGTGCATCCTCCAGGGACATGAACCCGTTCCCGTTCAGGCATTCCTGCTTTAACCTGCCGTTGAAGGACTCAACCGTAGCGTTGTCCGTCGGTGTTCCCGGGCGTGAGAAGTCGATCCTGATGCCTCGTTCATACACCCACCTGTCCGGCATTTTCCCTGAAAATTCAGATCCATTATCGGTTTTCAGCAACTGAGGTAAAGGACGCCTGAGCGCTATACTGTTCAGCATCCCGGCCGCTTCTGATGAACGCAGATTCTGTCCCACGCAGATCCCCGGGCATTCGCGGGTGTACAGGTCTATAACCGTCAACAGGCGCAGTCGTCGCCCGTCAAACAACGCATCAGAAACAAAATCCATGCCCCGGACGTGGTTTGGATATAAGCCCTGAGGCTGCGGCTGCCGGCGCTGGGCAGATTTATTGCGACGTGGGCGTTTAAGGCGTAGCGACAGCCCTTGCTCACAGTAGAGGCGGTAGATCCGTTTGTGATTGTCGCGCCAGCCCTCACGCCGGAGCATTACGTGTACCCGGCGATATCCGTGGTGAATTCGCGTTTCGGTGATCTCACGGATACGCAGGCGCAGTGCGCTGTCATCGGCAGCAACTGAACGATATCTGAACGAACTGCGGCTGAGCCGTAGCGCATAACAAAGCAGGATTTTGGGGGAGGATCAAGCCAGCGCTTAATTTTGCCGTCACTCCACAAACGGTTTTCTTTAAGCCTAGTGACGGAGATCCATTTTCTGACCACGCTTATAAAGAAAATTACTGGCTGACCTGCTCCCTTTTCCGCCTTGCCTGTCTCCTGGGCGTTCATAAAAAGCCCTGACACAATGGTACATCTGTTACCTTCCCCTGACTCTCCAGTAAGGGAGCCGCTTGGAAAACGGGAGTGACCATGTGCAACTTTGTAAACGCAAATCTTCGGTTAATACACAGGCCACTGATCCGGACAATCCCATTTGAAAGCCTAATATTTGCACATCAATAACCATATGGTTATAATAAAAACTCCAAATGGAGGTTTGTCATGAAAACATTTAGCTTATCTACGACTCAGACCAGACAGCCCCGCCTATGGCAGGCAGCCGGCTTAAATAATTCTGATGGTGTAGCGCTGCTGGGGCAGATTCGCGAAGGCCTTGATGGCAGGGTTGCCAGCCTGATCATTGACTGGGCGAAGATAACGCAAAACGATCTGCGCAAAATGTCCGGCATTCCGTCAACCACGTTTAGTCGCAGCCTGAAAGCGCGATTCAACGCCGAGCAAAGCGAACGACTGGTGCGCATCATCCGCGTTATCGATCGGGCGGTAGAATTGTTCGAAGGTGATAAGGAAGAGGCTCAAAAGTGGTTGAATGAGCCAAACAGGGCGCTGAGCTGGAAAGTGCCAGCAGAACTGATGGCATCTGAAACCGGGGCTTACGAGGTCATGAAGTTGATCACGCGCCTGGAGCATGGGGTTTACTCTTGATTCTCTACAGGCTGACAAAAACAAAGTATCTTTCTACAGCCTGGACGGGATACGGAGCAAAGGAAGCTGGAGGCCGCTGGAACAGTGTTGGCGTTTCAATGGTTTATGTATCAGAGGCAGCATCACTTACCATGCTGGAGACACTTGTGCATCTGCATTCGGCGCAGATAATGGACTCTTTCACGCTGTTGCGTATCGATGTGCCTGATGATCAGATTCAGAAAGCCAATATGGACGAACTGTCAGATAACTGGGCTGATGAAGACGCACCGCCGGAGCTGGCCGAGTATGGTGATGCATGGTGCTCTGACAAAGGTTCGATAGCGTTGCGTGTTCCGAGTGCTCTGTCACCCGTGGAATATAATTACCTGTTAAACCCTGAGCACCCGGATTTCTATGGGATCGTTCAGAAGGCTGAGACTATTTCCTTTCAGTTTGATAGTCGATTAAAACCTGATCGTAAATAAAGGATGCCGGTCCGGACATTACCGGCCTGCATCCCCCGCTCCTCTAAGAAAAGTGGTAGCCCGTTCAGAAAGTTTATTAATGTCATTTTAATGGCGGCGGTCTTTTTCTGGTTTGTTGTGGTTTTCCGGTATTATCCACAATCTTTTTTAATCAGCCATAACTAATCAATATTAATAAAAGTGCATGTTTTCATATTGTTATGACTACTAAGTTGCGAGCGCACTTAGGGTGGTAATTTTCACTTGATAAAAATCACCAGCATTTGTAGATGTTTTCACTTACATTTTACTTACCTGTAGTTATTGATTTCCTTTCCACGAATGGCACCATATTCAAGTAAAATAGCAATCATTTCTTTTTTGTTGTATTTTATTGCATTATCTAACATTGTATCACCAGAATTAACTCTCTTGAATGCATTGTTCGGTTCCACTAACCCACGTTCCAAAAAATCTCTCAGGATTTTTTCATCCGCAGAGTGATTGCTTAGTGAGTACTCAATATCCTCATATGAAGTTGACATTTTCATTACATCATTTCCAGTAAAGCTGAATTTTGAGAATAACAAATCAACAACATCTTTTTTAGCGTGTTTTATAGCAAGTTTCATAACTTTACATCCATCATCCTTGTTTTTCATATGTACCGAAAGAGCTTCAAAATTAGAGGCTTTAACCGCATCCTCCGCACTTATTTCTCGTAGCTTTACTTCTTTAAAATTATCCGTGCTAACCATTCTCGGGGCATGGAACTCTGGTTGAAATACAAAATTTAGAATTTTGTCTAAACTTTTACCGTCCAGGTTTTTATTCAGAGCAAATCTTTTAAACTCTGTATCATTGCTGTTTCTAAGGAAATCTATGAGGTGTAACCCCAGTCCAAGTTTCATGTCGTTAGAATTAAAGATGGGAATATCTTTTGTACCTTTATCTCCATGAACTTTACGGTAAATTTCATTTTTTACCTCAGAGAATTGAGCTATGAATTCCTTATGTTCGTGCATAAATGCAGGTGGTATAGTGTTATCAAAATGATCAGTCAATGTCAGATACCCATGAGGGAACTGCTCATCAACTATATAAGCATTGGCTCCAAAATCTACAGTTGAATGGCGGGTATTGAGAGGGAGTTTAGCCTTATCATCAGAAAACTCAACGCCAAAAAAAACAAAATCCTGATTGCTTAAACATCTTATATCTTCTGAGTACGTGTTTTTTGCAGTGCTCATCTCATTAGATTGCAACTTATTCAACGACATGATGTTAAGTATTCCAGAGGCATCTACTAAATTTGAATTACTTTGATGTCTGAAATGGATTTTTGCATCTACCACTTTACTTAGCAAAACCTTTTCCTGCGAGGTTAAATCCTGGGTTGAAAGGGGGGGAAACGCTTTAATCGAGATTCAACTGGGCGAGGCTGTGGCTAGGATTGTGCAGGAAGGGGTTCCGCTAAGTCGGGAGAATTTGCTGCATTATCTGAAGTCTAAGCGACAGAAAGAAAGAAGTATCAGGCTCGAGGGAGTGCTTCGAGATGCAGTACAGGCTGTAAGGAATGGAATATAGCCAGCAGTTATCTGCATGCCCTGAGTATTCGTTAGCGAACGTGGAGCACCTACTGGTTCGAAAGAAAAGCGGCGATCAACACGTGATTCTCGCTCAATATTCGTAACCAGTAAGCGCATACCCTGAATCACTTAAAAGTGTCATTCTCAGGGTGCGAATGACTATATTTCGCTCAAAGCTGCCTGTCAGCGCGGTCCAGCCCCCTTACCTCAGCCGAGGGGTACAAAAAATCACCTTAACGAATGGAAGGGACTTCCCCTGGATATGCGCCTGATTAACTATCGTGCAATCATGGGGTAAACATAGCCCAGAGGGATTCGTTATGACTATCACTACTGTCGTGCTAAAAATGTGTTCGCTGTTCACTGTGTTGACCAAAATGGTAAAACTGTTCTGGTTAAACCCAAAGTATCGCGCGCTGCACTACCTGAGCTGATTGCAGGTTTACCTCCTAGCAAGGCAAAAGCGGAGGGCAGATATCGGGGCAGGGTAGCCGATGCGCAGAAACATGAATTAATCCGCACACTTCGTCTTACGCACGGCAAATCCTTGCGGGAAACAGCCCGTCTGGCTGGCGTGTCAAAATGACGATCATCAGAGACTGCGCCAGCGTTGATTAGATACAGAAAGTTGGCAGTCCCAGACAGGAAGGAAGAAGTTTTATGTCATCCACTAAAAAAATGATGCGTATGCATGCTGGCTCATAGAGCAGGCAAACAGGAAAGAAAAAGAAGGATTTTCACGTTCGCTCGGAAGGCTAAAAAACGCTCTGCTTAATGATGATCGCCAGTATTTCAGCGACGTCCTGTACAGTATTAAAACCACAGCCGGCGACGGATATATTCATGTCCTAGTCGAGCACCAGTCAACGCTGGACAAACATATGGCTTTCCGCCTGATACGCTATGCGGTGGCCGCAATGCAGCGCCACCTGGAGGCAGGGCATAAAAAACTGCCACTGGTGATACCGGTGCTGTTCTATGCGGGTAAATGCAGCCCGTATCCGTATTCCACCCGATGGCTGGATGAGTTTGACGATCCGGTGCTGGCAGGCAAACTCTACAGCAGCGCTTTCCCGCTGGTTGACGTTACAGTCATTCCGGATGATGAAATTGCTGGCCATCGCAGTATGGCCGCCCTGACCTTATTGCAGAAACATATTCATCAGCGGGACCTGGCAGAATTAGTTGATCGGCTGGTGCCCATTTTGCTGGCCGGATATCTGTCTTCATCGCAGGTAATATCGCTGGTACACTATATAGTGCAGGCAGGCGAAACATCCGACGCCGAAGCCTTTGTACGCGAACTGGCACAGCGTGTGCCGCAACACGGAGATGCACTCATGACCATCGCACAACAACTCGAACAGAAGGGCATCCAGAAGGGTATCCAGCTAGGCAGGCAAGAAGGTCGCAATGAAGGCAAGCTGGAAGTTGCCCGTACCATGTTGCAGAACGGCATTGACCGTAATACCGTAATGAAAATGACCGGTCTGACCGAAGACGACCTGGCGCAGATCCGCCACTATTTCCGCCCCAGGGGCTTTTGTACATTCTGACCAGTTTCGCACTGGGAGCTGGTTTCATCCTGAACTCGCCCTTTGGTATAGCATTTATCCTCCGCCCGGGACGCTTCATCACAGGCGTCTGAATTGTCATCATCATGCATTCTGGCCACCGGTCTGTTTATTGCCTGAAAGGGCCGCCATTAGCGACTGGTTCTGACGCTGCAGGGCTTCAGCTTCACCACGCATTGCCGCGACAGTTTCTTTTTCCCCCATAGTCTCCAGACGGGCATCATCACGCTGGTTTTCCAGCTGTGTGCAGCGATCTGTCAGACTGGCTATTTCCCTGCCCATTCGCATCAGTTGCTCCGAGGAGGCCTTTTCCTGCGATTCCAGCCTTGCGGTGAGGCTGCTGACTCTGTCACGTACAAGCGCAAGCTCACCGGCGCGCTCCTGTGCATCAGCGACGGCCTGCTCCAGGCGCTGCTGCAGTGTCTCGCGGGTGGCTTCATGCTGCTGGCGTTCTACGGCCAGCGCATTTTCCTGCGATTCCAAGCGGGTAAGGAGAGTATTCACTTTATCGCGTTCTGACTTCAGTTCTTCTTTACGGGTATTAGCCTCAGCAGAAGCCTGCTCCAGTCGTTTCTGAAGTTCTTCCTGCGTGGTTTTATGCTGGGCCTGCTCCGCATTCAGCGCATCCTGCAGGGCTGCTTTCTGCTCCTGATGCCGTTCTTCACGCTGACGGGAGGTCTGTTCAGCTGCTGCCAAGCGCTCTTTCAGCTGGGCCAGCTCCACATCCAGTTGCTGGCGAAGTGACCGTTCTGATTCGAGCGCCTGCGTCAGCCTGTCATTTCCGTCCTGCAGCTCATCCAGTTTTTCTTCCAAGTCATCGACCGTCTGCGTGGCATCTGCCAGCTCCTGTTCTGCCTGAGCGGTCTGTTCACCGGCGGCACGCGTGACTTCCGACACCCGGCGTTCTGCTGCCCGGACAGCCTTATCATTCAGTTCTGTCGCAAGCTGGGTGATGCGTTCGGCCAGCGCGGCGGAGACGGCCTTAACCTCTTCAGCCACTTCCACGGGCAGCTCGGCAACGGGTTCAGTGACGATCGTGCTCTGTGACGCCTGGTATTCATCCCATATCAGGCGGAGACGTGTCGGGTTCCCGCCGCCCACCTGGTTACGCAGCGCGAACCCGGTGATATTCCGCCCTTCAGCTTGAAGGGCCAGCCCTGCTTCAATGATTTGTTCTGGTTCGTATGTCGCCGGACGCATCTGTCAGTCTCCACATAAAGGGATATGCATATATTATACACAAACTAATAAATAAACAAACTAACAAATTAAAAACGTGACAGGGTAGCGAAAAATGACACTCTGTCAGCGCACCGCCGGTCTAATTGCTGGCATAGCAGGACTGGAGACCGGGCGGGATGCGCCACCGGTACGATACACGCCACTCCCCTTGCCGGGTACTGCCGTTATGCTGATGTATGCATACATTAGCATTAATCAGAGACAGACATGCCGCAGGATGAATCAGCCGTCGAACGGGCCTGGGAATACTTTTTCCGGCACCACCGGTATACAGAAGGAAGACCTGGCCCCTTAGAGCATATATCTCGCTACTTATTAAAATATGTATTTGAAAAAGTAGCTTTGCTAAAATTACTTCCCTGAGGGATAATCCGCATAAATTCCCCACAGAGCACAGCTCCATTTATCCTGATTAGGACACAGATGACTAATCCAATTGATAACAACCTGCTACCGCACGCACCGCATCTTCCTTATGCAGAAGATCAGGATTTGTTTGCGCTTACGGCGATTAATGATAATCAGCCACTGAATCCGGCGCAGTCTTACCTTATCGGCCTCGCATCATCTGCCAGCCGGCAAACGATGGGTTCTTTCCTGAATATTGTGGCGAAGATGCTTGGCTTCCGATCTCTGCAAAATTGCGCATGGGGTAGTCTGCGTCGCCACCATATCCGGGGCCTATTGGAAATGCTCTCGGTTAGTGGCCGGGCACCCGCCACTATTAATACCTATCTGTCTGCGCTGAAAGGCACTGCCCGCGAGGCGTGGTTGATGAAGCAAATGGATACTGAGAGTTATCAGCAGATTATTGCAATACGCGCTGTACGGGGAAGCCGGTTAACACGCGGCAGGGCTCTGGCCACAGAAGAAATCCATGCCCTTTTCCGTAGCTGTGAACAGGACCCTGCCTGCAAAGGCCCGCGCGACGCCGCTATGCTGGCCGTGATGCTGGGGTGTGGTCTGCGCCGTTCAGAAGTGATTAACCTGGATTACGCCAGCATCCTGCATCAGGAACAGGCGCTGATTGTGCGCGGTAAAGGGAATAAAGAGCGCCTGGCTTTTATGCCAGAGACGGTTCGGCAACGCATCCATATCTGGACAGAAACCATTCGCGGCGAACTTGACGGACCGCTTTTTACTCGGATACGAGTCGGAGACGATGTCACTTTCCATCGTATGACGCCGCAGGCGGTGTACCACATTCTCGGACAGCGCCGAGTTGAAAGCGGTATTGATGAATGCGCTCCGCATGATTTACGCCGCACGTTCGCAACCATGATGCTGGATAATGGCGAAGATCTGATCACCGTCCGGGATGCAATGGGGCATGCCAGCGTCGCCACTACGCAGAAGTATGACAGGCGCGGGAATGATCGTTTGCGTAAAGCGGCGGATAAACTAAATTTTTAAGAGTTTACCTTCCCGAATTAACGAGCCTTACAAGAGTCGGAAAGACAAAAGAACTAATTGATACTTTCCGTCACCATTCTGATGAAGCTCATGGTAATCGCCATGCAGTTTTATCTGTGCTTTACCCACGCTGTAATTAACGTCAAGTCCGGTTGAGTCAAAGGTGTCTGCGTAACGCCATGAAAGATCTTTCTCATCGACGATAACCCGCCTCTCCAGCAATTCCGGTTTCACGGCATCAGGATGATACGTAACGTAAAATTTCCTTTCTGATGCCGGAGTGCGGATTACGGGTGTAAAAATCGGCTCTTTCCTTTACAGGTAGGGGTTCTGCGCCGGAACCGCCGAAATTTCTGGCCCCCCACTTTTAATAAACCTCACCAGGCGAAAAATGAAGCTCCCGGGGTTTTGTTACTATTTCAGGTGGTTGAACGTTAACATCACCTCTGGCTAATTTGATACTGTCACTTGTTGTAACTTTTGTACAGACCACTATCCACTGAGCGTAATGAGTGGTATTTACCCTGTTCCAGTTGAGGTTTATTCACCAGACGTAATCCCCGCTCAGATTGATATGTTCCCATCCCAGCGGGGACAGATGAGAAATCAGTTGCTCATTAATCAGGATCTCTTTTCGTCTAAAAGAATCTATGGCTCTTTCTATATATACCGTATTCCTCACTGAGATCGCCGCAGTCAGCAACGTCAGACCGCTGGCACGATAGCTCTGATTCTCTGCCCCCTAATCTCTGATTTCAACCAGCCGGCGCATAAAGACCACTCGTGTAAGGGTATTGCGGGCCTCACCTTTATTCAGGCCCCCTTGCACGCGTCGACGCAGGGAAAGATCCCTATACCAGTCCAGCATAAACAATGGCCTTCCGATGCGGCCAAACTTTCTCAGCGCCTTTGCCAGACCATTCTGTTTGGGATAACTGGCCATTTATTTCATCATCAGTGATGCTGTTACCGTCCCCTGCTTTATAGGGGTCTGAAGCCCTATCGTACGAAAACGTACTGTAGGTATGTTTTTAATCAAATTGCGATTCGGGTAGCAGTTGTGTCCGCGCTTCATATCCCTCTTTTTTGAAAGAAACCTACAGAAAAAACATTATCATGGGGGGAGATAACATCCTTATCATTCACTAAACTTACAATTAGGTGATTTCAATATGATTAGTTTTTTTAAAGAAAAAATCAATATTCACTCTGATAACTTACAAAGTGCCATTGTTAAAAAAACAAACAATAAATCATTATCTAGTAAATCGTTGGAAAAATTGGTGAGTATAGCAAATACTCAGTATGACTTTAGAAATGGAGAGGCTGAGTTTATAATCAAGGGTATCCCTTGTAATACTGATGTGAATTACGAAAAGGTATCCAGATTAATCAAAGACATTAAAAATATTGAACCTGTCAAAGATGGTTCTTTTATCAAGTCACAAATTTACTTATGGGGAATTAATGCAAAAAAATTGTTAGAAATAAATTTCGAGCCTAAGAAAGAGAAACAATTGCTGGGTAAGGGATCAAGAGGGACTGTATATAAAGACGGTGAGTATATTTTAAAGAAAACGAAAAGCTTAACACTAAATGAAATTTTTCATGAAGCAAATATGTGTAACGAATATAATTCAAAAAAAAGGAGTTTTCAAAACCCAGCCACTATAGTAGATAAATGCATTGAAATGCCATTTATCAACGGCAAGATTCCAAATTTCCAAGACACACTAATCGGAGTTAACCATCTTTTTGAGAATGGTTTTTTTATGGGTGATGCAAAACCATCCAACTTTTTGAAAACTCCAGAAGGCAACGTGGAACCCGTAGATTTCGGGCTTGTATTTAAATACGAACAATTAGAATGCCTTGATAAGGAAGTGAAAAAAAACATAGTTGCTGACTATATTAAAGGTGGATTTAGATACATTCCAAGCGAAATTAAGAAAGAATATAATTCATGCATCGTAAAATTAGATGATATTCTTGGGAAAGATAGCCCCACGAGAAAGATAAATATTAAAGTGCTTTCAAAATCAGGGATTTAAATCATAGCTAAATGAATGGTTCTCAGTTTATCTTCCTGCTTTGCATTACTTACCATCATCGGGATTAATCCCCTCTGGGGATTATGCCCCAGCAGCTTTCCTTTTGTGATGCGGTAGTCAGGCACGGTCACGCTGGGGGGATAACCATTCAGTTCATAATCGATTCATTCGGTCATCTCTTTCAGCTGCAGTTTTACCGCAATGGCTTTTGTGATTCTAAGTAAGTCTGAATCGCCACGGGTTTAACAGACATCTCAGAGTCATTTAAGATGGCTTAAAGAGAGGTGCCCATGAGCGGTAAGCGTTATCCCGAAGAGTTTAAAATTGAAGCGGTAAAATAGATTGTTGACCGCGGTCATTCTGTTTCCAGCGTGGCAACACGTCTCGGTATTACCACCCACAATCTTTATGCCTGGATAAAAGCGTATGGCTCCGATTCCTCAACCAATAAATTCCAGTCAGACGCTCAGGCTGAGATCCGACGCCTCCAGAAGGAACTGAAGCGGGCTACGGACGAACGGGACATATTAAAAAAAGCCGCGGCGTACTTCGCAAAGCTGTCCGACTGAAGTACGCCTTTATCCGTGACAACAACCATTGCTGGCCTGTTCGCCTGCTCTGCCGGGTGCTGAATGTGCATCCGAGTGGATTTTACGCCTGGCTTCAGCAGCCGGATTCACGGCGGCATCATGCTGACCTGAAGCTGACGGGGCAGATAAAGCAGTTCTGGCTGGAGTCGGGTTGTGTTTATGGTTAACGCAAGATCCACCTCGACCTGCGGGATATCGGGCAACATTGCGGAGTTAACCATGTCTGGCGGGTGATGAACCGTGCCGGGATAAGGGCTCAGGTCGGGTACCGTAGCCCACAGGCACGTAAGGGCGAAGCCAGTATCGTGACGCCAAACAGGCTCCAGCGGCAGTTCAACCCGGAAGCATCGGATGAACGTTGGGTAACGTACATAACCTACATCGGACCTGACCTGCCCCCCGTTGATTAATACACCGCGATGTCAGTAATGTCTTCATAAGCCACATGAGGACATCCCCATGAAGAAGCGATTTTCCGACGAACAGATCATTAGTATTCTCTGCGAGGCCGAAGCCGGGGTTTCGGCCAGGGAACTCTGCCGCAGGCATTGCTATTTCAGACGCTACCTTCTATACCTGGCGTAAGAAGTATGGCGGTATGGAGGTGCCTGAGGTTAAGCGCCTGAAGTCGCCTGAGGAAGAGAATGCCAGACTCAGGAAGCTGCCTGCCCAAGCCATGCCGGATAAGGAGGCGCTTCAGGTGGCTCTGGGCCGAAAGTACTGACGACAGACCAGAAGCGGGAAGCCGTAGAGGCCATGTGTGAGGCAACGGGTCTGTCGCAACGTCGAGCCTGCAGGCTGGCTGGTCTGTCCCTGTCGACCTGCCGTTATTCGGCTCAGCGCCTGACTGCTGACGCACAGCTATCTGATTAATTTTCCAACATCTTATATGCCCCTACAGGGGCTTCTCTCTTAACATCTAAAGGATAACCATTATGGGTCTTAAACCTGGTCCTAAACCAATCGCTGAATCGACAGGAAAACCTGATCAGCGTCGACGTGATAATAAAGAAACTCCCGGGAATAATTCGGGAATTAAGCCCAGTAAACGCAAAGGAAAATAAGTAACTCCGGGCAAAGAAATTTATCTATGTCCGGACAACTACTCTGCCGAGTTATTTGCACATTTCCCTCAGACCTTTCTGCAGCACTCACCGGAGCGCGTAAGAGGGCCTAAACATTAGGCTGGCTAATGCGTTGAAAATGTCACTCCTCACACCTTCGTCGTCCGCTTTCCCTGCCCTTCGGCAGAAACTCGCCTCACTGTGTCCTGACTAAATAATCTGCCTGATTTACTGTCTGCGGCCCGATTAAATCCTGCAGATCTGAAAAGTATCATAGGTGGTGGCTGGCACAGCACGATGAATATTTTGAGGATTGAGGCTGAGAAAGTGCCATCCGGACCCGTGCCGGGATCCGATCCACGGGCTATAAAGGCAGAAGTGGGAAGAGGGAAGTAATTGCGGTATGGTTTTAAATTTTATATTTAAAACAAAAATTATTATCAGTTTTTACATGTGAGTCTGGTAAATGGAAGTTTCCGGAAGTTCTGATGAACTGCTAATACTTCGGGGTGTTCTGTGTTCTGTGTTCTGTGTTCTGTGGCCATTCAGGTCAAGGCCTTTTCGGTTTCGAAAGCGGGTTTGCCCTGTAAAATCAGCGTATATCTAAACGTTTTACCCTTCCCAATATTGCGCATATTCAGCGAAGGTGTCAGGGAAGCTGTAATGACTAATACGACGGTAGAGGGCGTGTGAGTGATACAGGCGCTTGCAAAAACGGGAGCGACCCTGGATTCCATTTTCCAAACGGCCCCCGTTAAGGGCGACATACCGGTGTTAACCCGGACAGAGTTTTGTGCCTGAAAATAAGAAGCTTGGGGTAACAAATGAGGCTCACGTTGATGGACTTATTGTATGATGTAACTAAATGAGATCCCCAAATTACTGCAAACAACTGGGTTAGGGGTTTGACGCTCAGTGGAACGAAAACTCCCGTTAAGCAACGTTTTCTGCCTCTGAGCCTCTTTTAATGATCTCAGATGTCATTTGCTTACCAGTTCTGCCAGCGTGAAGGAATAATGGCCGAGCATATTGATATGTCCGTAGCAAAGCGGGGAGAGGCGTGCGATATCTTCATCACTCCGTGTTTCGCCCTACGCCCGGAGATGATCCAGGGCTGCCTGCATATAAATAGTGTTCCATAACACGACGGCGTTAGTTACCAGCCTCAGTGCTCCCAACTGATCTTCCTGACCGTCGGTATATCGCTTTCTTATCTCACCTTTTTGACCGTTACAGATGGCTCTGGCAACGGCATGGCGGCTTTCTCCCCGATTAAGTTGGGTCAGAATGCGCCGGCGTTAATCTTCTTCATCAATATAATTAAGCAGATACAGAGTTTTGTTGATGCGCCCCGCTTCAATGATTGCCTGAGTCAGTCCGGAGGGACGTTCACTTTTCAACAATGAACGGACTAGCACTAAAGCCTGTACTTTGCCCAGCTTCAGGGAGCCTGCGGTCCGGATCATTTCGTCCCACTGAAGGGCTATTTTTCTGGGATCTGATTACCCTCTGGCAATAACATTCAGCACGCCATAGTCGGCATCAGGGTCCATTCGCCAGAAAACCGAAGCACCGGCATCAGCCAGGCGTGGAGAAAACTGGTATCCCAGCAGCCAAGAAAACGCCAAAGACAAGATCGCTGGCACCTGCTGTATCGGTCATCTGACGATATGATCCAACTGATTAAAACATTCGACGCCCAGGGCGTGGCTGTCCGGTTTATTGATGACGGAATTAGTACCGATGGAGAAATGGGGAAGATGCTCGTCACCATTCTGTCGGCCGTCGCGCAGGCCGTACGGCGCAGGATACTGGAACGCACCAATGAAGGCCGACAGGAAGCAAAGCTGAAAGGCGTCCGATTTGGCCACAGGCGAACAGTAGACTGGGGCTATCTGCTGTCGTTATATCATCAGGAAATCGGAACTACCGGGATTTCCCGGCAACTCCGTATTGCTCGTTCCACGGTTTATAAAATTCTGGGCGATAAAAAATAACGCCTTGTAACCAGATAAGAAATCCTGTTTGTTAATGCGATATGAAATACATTGACCTGGTACAGCTACTTTTTATGTGGCCCTCTTAGCCGAATATTCCATGTTTTGTTGAACTGCTCGATCATAAAGGGATCTAATACACTATTCTTTATATCAGAACCAAGGTTAAGTCCGATTGCATAGTTAGTAGAATCAAGAGGAGTTTCAGCATCAAGGAATTGATTGATATATTCCGCCCCTCTCTTTATTAAAGAAGGATCTAGATTTAATTCAACTGATTTATTTAAAAGGTTTTTACCGCATATATAAACTGATTTTTCTTTGGCTTCTCCATTTTCTCCCACATTAGATATCGCTGTTACTGCCATGCCTAAAGAGCTGAATCGAGTTTTCTGGATATTGTGTAATTTAGTATCTACAACAGTTGCCAACATGGTGTTATCTTTCACTTCCCTGTATAGAGATATTTCTTTACTGACAATGCGGAAATCAGTATTGATATTTTTTACATTAAAAATAGATCCAGTCCTTTGATTTATTAAAGGTTTTTTTCTAAAAGTGTGTCATTTTTATGATTAATGCGATTGTTAGAAAAACTTGGTGAGGTGTAAATTTTGCCTATCATATTGCACCTTTTTTAGATTATTTAAATCAAATATGACACTAGCAGCAAATGTCATTTATGTCCTTTAAAAAAATCCTTTTAGTCATTCTTCATAAGAAAAGCATGTGAGTGATTGTCAAATCTAATTCAATTCCTTAGCGTGAGTTTTCGTTCCGCTGAGCGTCAGCCCCCGGGTAACGTGATCAGTTGATCACAAAACTTTATGGCCGCCTTATTTTTGGTATTTTCTAGCCTAAATAACTGCGCCTGACCGGACGAAATCCTGAAATCATAATTGTCGTTATTCTTTTAACCATAAGTAAAAAATAGTTGATGAGGATATCCTCACCAACCGCAGAAGATTTATTTCAAGGATTCAGACAGCGGAATACCTTTTTTGCCTGCATAAAAAACGATAAGCGTTACGCCTTCTTTACCCGTATAACCGCGATGTCCGCTGCCAACCATCTCAGGCAATACCTCGCCAGTTTTTAGCGTGCGTCTTTCTCCAGTCGATTTTTTCTCTACCGTCAACTCACCACTATGTACGTAAGCAGCATTAGGTACAGAATGCTGATGCCAGTCCAGATAAGTATTAGGAGCAATAGTAATTTTCAAAACGGAGAGCTGAGGTATGCCGTCGGGATATCGCTGGTAAGTCGTGCCATCCCATGATTTTTCCGTTCCCAGTAACTTTTCTACCTTTACGCCGGGGTTACCGCTGCTGTGTGCCTTCCCGGGTAGCGGGCCAAAGAATAGTGATAAAAAAATACAGGCATATACTATTTTAATAATTCGTTTCATAGGTGTTCTCTTACAATAATTGATGGTGGGATAATTTTCCTTTTTACCAGGTTATCTTTTTCAAACCAGGCGTCCATCACATGCCACTAAGCTCAGGAAATTCACCATTTTCATAGCATGAACGGACCGGGGTGAGATCAGCTTCCGGGTATTTGATCCGACGCGCAGCCGCTTTTTCAGGATTCGGCTCAAATGCAGGAAATATAAAACAGGGAATTCTTTTTTGATTAGCTTCGTGTAATTCACTGAGCGTCACCTCGCCGCCGCCAAAGGCCAGAAATATCCCGTTTTTGGAGGCAGCATATGTCATCCAGGAATGGCCTTTATCATCAAGTACTTTCCAGCTCCCGGCAGGATCAGGAACATAAACAATCTCGTCACAGGCAGAGGATATTTCCGCATGATGTTGAGCCATGATCGAAACAATACCCAGCGTGCCAATACCGTGTGCTTTTGCTAACTGGTAAACCATCCCAATTCCTTCGCTGGTTGCACCCGCCACCACAACGATGTTTTCAGCACCATATTGTGAAATTTTTGTTTGTAATATTTCACTTATTTGTTTTTTTAATGCAGCCTTATCCGCATAACCTAATCCAGAATAACCGCTGAACACCATTACATACTTGTCGGCGATCCTCTTATCTAAGTAATTCTTTATCTTTTCCTGTTCTTTTAGTGGCGCGGAAGATTGACAACCAGATGATTTTTGGGAAACAGGTTGAATGCTTGGTATTCGCATACGCTACTCCTTATTTGTAAATTACAGCTTAACAAAACAAATACACCCCTAAGGTTGCTACATTTATATTAAAACAACCCTCCTGGCGCATTGAAAGAAAATAAACATGCAGAGCGAAGGACATCAAACATGATGGTGAGCAATATCTCATATCTAAGACAACTTTCCATAAAAGTTAAGTAAAGAAGCCGAGATATCAATGTCTGGAGCTTTCTTCCCATGAGGAAAATATCTTTTCTGTTAAGCTGACGGTATTATTCAGAACCGTTTTTAATGAATTCGGTTTATAATATACTTTTGGACCATAATATCCGGTAATAAAATGTGAAACAGTTAATGCTACCTGATATGGTGCAAACCCTTTTTCGCACTGCTTTGCTGAACAAGTTGAAATAATATCAATTATTTTTGTCAGGGAGGTGCGTTCCTCCGCTCTGGCATGACTGATGATGATTGTTCTACTCTGTAAAGGATCTGACTCAATTTTTTGCCATTGTGCATCATTGAGCACGGGCATACATACCTTTAAGTATTGTTTTAATAACCAGCCCAGCTCTGTCATATTCATTTTCTCACACCATGCTGGCGTGAGGGGATTAATCCGCAATTTTGTTACAAAATCCGGACCGGGCACACCCTGAAAAAATCGTATAACGTCATCAGTTTTACATGTCTCTAAACGCCTGATGATCTCATCCGTCACCCAGTTAACATGGAATTTATTGACGCATTCATTCTCACCAGGGTAATTCGCCTTTACTATGTACTTACCGGCAGCGCCAGCCTGAGGCAATTCAAAAAAATTTTCCCTCCCTCTTTTATCCCGGGGATGGGATTCTGCCGTTGCCTGCTTAACTTTATTGATTTTTTTATGTAACAGCTTATCAGGCCTCGTTTTTTTTGCGTCTGGCCGGGAATAAATCGTCCAGAAACGCATGGGAGACAATATTTGCATCATATTCATTTTTATGTTAAAGCATTCCTTTTTGACAGGTCTGGTCACTATAACAAGTTATGCCGGCGTAGCTTTCAAAAAACGATTAATATCAACCAGACCTTTCTTTTGCCTCATTAAGAAAACAGCTTCAATCTTATTTCTTCTTAATCTAAGGTTCCTGCGGTTATGCTAACGCTCTGCAGACGATAAACTGCATGGCAGTGAATTTATCTGACCTTCTGCTGCAGCGGCGGCCATTATTGCAAAAGCGCGTAACAATGAATCTGACCAGGCGCCAGTGTTCTGCATGGCTGGGCATTTTTTCTCTCCTGCTATTATTTCTTGCCCCTGAAACCTCCCGATTACTGTCACAGCAACACGCCTGCACTCCGGAGATTACTGCCTCGGGTTATCATTCTGCTGCTCCCGCTGGTTTATTTAACGATACCGACCTGCCGGACCGGGTTGAGCCAGTATGTCACTATTGCCTGCTGCTGATACATTTTCCGCTGCTTAACCTGTTTTCCCCTCCTCGCCCCGTCAGCATGTGTTTTCGGTTTTATCTGCGGGCCGGCAAGCCTGAAGCGCGTCCCTACAGTCGAAGGCTCAGAACCAACGCTCTGGCGCGTGCTCCTCCTGCTACTGATGGTAGTGAAGATTTATTTTTGCATCGATTCATTCCAGGATTAAATTAAGAGAAAATCATGATTGAACAAACAAGAGTAGCGATACGTCACGCGTCAGCCTTATTAACGCTGATAAGGCGCTTACACTTTTATATTGGGCTGTTTATTGGCCCGTTTATCTTTACCGCTTCACTGACCGGCACGCTGTATGTTCTGGCGCCACAGATTGAAGAGACCCTTTACGCACAACAACTTTTCACCTCTTCTTCAGGCGATGAGCAGCTACTTGCCCGTCAGGTGGAGGCAGCGCTGGCGGTGGCCGGACCTGAGGCACAACCGGTAGCGCTGCGTCCGGCTCCCGGCCCACGTGATACCACCCGTGTGATGTTTCACGACAGTCAACTCGGCCCCTCCGAATACCGCGCCCTGTTTATTGACCCCCGTACACTGGAAGTCAGGGGGGATCTGACCGTCTATGGTACCAGTGGCGTACTGCCACTGCGTATGTGGCTGGATAAGTTACATCGCGCCCTGTTGCTGGGCGATATCGGGCGTAATTACAGCGAGCTGGCCGCCTCATGGATGTGGATTGTCGGCCTGGGGGGGATGATTTTATGGCTGAAAAATGGCAATCAAAAGCGGACACGGAAAATACCCACCGCAGGACGCACCCGCAGCTATCTGAAAAATAAGCGCTGGCATACTTCATTGGGTCTTGCACTGGTGACAGGTCTGATACTGTTTTCCGCCACCGGGCTTTCCTGGTCGCAATGGGCAGGCAACAATATCGGCCTGTTGCGCAATACCATGGGATGGATGACACCACAACTTAATGCTTCGCTGACACCAGGATGTCACGATGCCGCACCCGTCACGCATCAGGAACATATGTCACATAGCATGTCGGTAATGGTACCAGCTATAAAACCAGTTGATTTTGATATGGCAAATTTTGTCGCCCGTAACGCAGGTATAATTGCCCGACAGACAGAGATCCGCCCGCCGCTTGCAGCCGGCCAGGCCTGGACGGTAAGTGAAATCAAGCGCAGCTGGCCAACGCGGGTTGATGCCGTAGCGGTCGATACCCAAAGACAAATAGCCATTAACAAAGTGAGTTTTTCCGATTATCCGTTGATGGCGAAGCTGACCCGCTGGGGAATTGATGCGCATATGGGCGTACTGTTTGGCTTACCTAACCAGATTATCCTGGCGTTGTTTGGTCTTGGCCTGTGTACGCTGATTGCTTGCGGATATCGTATGTGGTGGCTGCGTCGTCCACAGGCACCAGCACGTAACCCGCTGCGGACGATAAGGGAGAGCTGGCTGGGGCTGCCGCGCCTGCCGCGCTTCATGTTGTTTATCGTAGTGCTGGCATCTGGTATCGGCATCCCTCTGATGGGTATCAGCCTGCTGCTGTTTATGGTTATTGATACTGTGCGCTGGCACCACGCACAGCAGAAATCACTGTAATGCAATAAAATACCTGCGTATCGTACAGGCCTGGTCTGCGCCGGAATAAAGCGGTGCGGGCCAGCCTGATTTGCAACTTACTCTGCTACGGTCGTTTCATTAAAGCCGCGTAACATAAATTACCTTAGCTTACAGGAGGGCATGAGATAGCGGAGCTGGCCGCTATCTCATGTCGTTACATGAAATCGTAATGTGGCATGGCTGGAATCAGCTTCAGGAGTAAGATACAGCAATATGCAGTTCACTGAATCTGGCGCTGGAGCGTATACCCTACACTATAAAAGGAGTGAACAGAATGCTAACTGTAAATCCCGCGCCATTATACCCCATCAATGAGACAATTAATTACTTTATAAAGACGGATAAGGCTGCGATTAAATCCGGGAATTTATCTCATCTTTTAAAATCTGTCTCCACAATAAGTAATAATTACTCAAAGGATGTTACCAGTAATTCATGTGAGGCCCGGACTTTCAATGCTTCCGCATCTCTGCTGGCCGGCGGAAAACTGAAAAATATCCTGGCTGGTGGGCATCTTATTCTTGATCAGGGAAATATCGATCTCAGAATTTATCCGGGGAAAATTACATACGTAAAAGATGAACCGGTTAAAGACAGCGACGTCTACCGGCGGATGACTTTTTTTACAGATACCCGGCAAAAGAAACATTGTTGTCTCTATCCGGCTCCCCCCTCACAGCAGGCTGCACCCGCTAAGGAGATAACTCTGAACTCCAGGCAGAATAATTTTATAAAACCATTAGACTGTTGCAATATTGAGGGTTTTTGGCGTAAGTCAAGGGATATACATCATTTGGTACCCAGGCTGGAAGCCTCAGGTTACACACTGCTGAGCGCACTTAAGATGCTTCCCTGCGATTTAGCCAGGCAGGTTGCAACGTCTGCTGTTGGAGATGTGCTGAAAAAATGCCATGCAGAAAGCACTGAATTAATGATATTCGTCGGTAATGAGGCAGTAGTACAGATACATAGCGGAAAAATAGATAAAATCGTCCAGCTGGGAAAGCAGCGGCGTAATGTTATCCATAGCACCACCCGGGACGGGAATCGGGCAATTTTTAAATATAACATTGACGATGTCGCACAAGTCTGGGCAGTGAACAAAATGTCACAGGACGGCGTGATTAAGAGCCTGGATATATTTGATAAGGAGGGAAATGTTATTTTTCAGTTTTTTGGACTGCGTGAAGAAGGGAAAAAACAACCTATCACCTGGATAAATATGTTGGATAGCTTACAACCTGTTATTATTCATCTCCCGTTAAACGACTAAATATATCTTCAACATTGGCAGACTATTTCAGATGGTCTGTCGGTACGATGATTCCCTCTTATCCTTAACAAGGGAAGCTTATATTTTATAGTTAGCAAAATCAATCTTAAAATTTACCATGAAAATTATATTTATTATTCCCTTACAAAGCATAAAACAGACATTCTTGTTGAGAGTACAGAATACCACAACGTGGCTAATGTTTTAATCATTGGCAATGGATAATGCTTACTAATAGTAAAAATACATCTACTGAAGAGATGGATTTGCAAGAGGCCTCTTGCAAAGGGCTTCATTCGTTTAATGCTGTAACAACTCCATTTGCTGTTCGTATTCCTGGCCCTTCTTATCCTGATACCTCACATATTGCCTGATAATTTCTTTGTTTACACCAATAGTGTCTGCAAAATATCCACTCGCCCAAAATTGGTTATCCCATAGTTTCTTGCGTATATGGGAGGAATTATTATAGGGGCGAATAGCGCCACGCCCTTTCAGGACGTCCATTAGCGTCGATATTGAAATCTTTGGTGGGATCATCACAACCAGATGTACATGATCAGATCGCACATTTAGCTCCAAAATATCCCAATCCTTCATATTTCACAAAATATAAATGGAACAGTAAAGCTCATTACCAGGTGCGCCAGTAAGTATTTTGAAACGATATTTTTTGGTCCAAACAATATGGCATTTACAACGCAAAAAACACATGCACTGAACTTCTGTAACTGCTCATGTCAGTTATTTACTTTACTTGTGGTGAGTAAGAAGGACTTTTCTGACATGGGCTTCCTTCAGGCTATAATCCCCCCCGAGAAAGTGGTTTAAAGCTGACAATAAAATAAACCTGGCATAGCCAGGTTTATTCTCATCGTTTGTGCTGGTAGGCTTTTCAAGCCAACCACGTATTTACCTTAATCAGGGAGGGTATAAGTTAAATCATCGGCATGTTTATGCGAGTCACCGTTTCCGCTCCATTGATAAGTCAGTGGTGAAAAGCTCTTTTCTACACCGCCATAGACTGTGTTAACAATTATATCGTAATAACCAACTTCATCGTACCAGCAACCGTCATATGTGCCTTCCACCTGCTCAAAAAACTTACCATCAACAGGCATGTTTGGACTGATTTTACTATTTTGAATGATCTGCGTCTCATATATATCTACAGCGTCTGGCCAGCCATTGGCAGCTGTAGGCATATTTCCAGCCCTCCCTTTCGCCTGTATTTTGATAGTCATTGGCTGAAGCAATACTTTCCCATTTTGGAATGTAACCTCCATATCAGAAAGGAATATCCATTTATTCATGATGCTTTGCCCTATAGAAGACGAACGGCACTGCTGATCGGTTGCATTGAATATTTTTCTGACGTCTCCGTTATATCCGTCATCTACTCTGTCAAGGTTAAGACGTGTAACTACTTTCGCCGATTTCCAGACTTTTTCGACCGGTAATACTGCCACTTTTATATCACCCGAAGTCTTTTCGTCATACAGGGTATCGATTATGCTCTCACCCCTCAATTTCACCTTGATTGTTTTTCCAACATAACCTGGCTTCGCCTGAAACACTACCGGAGGCGGGTTGATGATCTCATTTGCATCATTAACCACTTGTTCACCCAGCATATTACCATTCGCATCCAGTAACTGGATATGCACTTTTTGCGGGGCGCTGTAGGGGTTTCCGGTGACTGCCGTCCAGTTAACCGTCAATGTATCGCTGGTGAATGTTGGGGTCCAGTCACCGCTGGTCGCAGGCGTATCCCTGTTAAGCCGGGTAATAATGCCTAGATTAACAGTAGGCTGGTCATAAATTTTTACCCTGTAACTTCCGGCGACAGATTCATAAAACGCACTTTGTTCGACACGCAGGCTTAGTTCACTTGAACCTGACTGTATTTTACTTAAAGGCGTACCATTTGCGTCAAGGTCAATTACATTGCTGTCACTACTGTGCCAGCTAACCTCTGCATCATCTGGTAAAGGAATCGTCGGTTGCTGCAGGGTAAAGGCGTCCTTCACCGTCTGTTTAATTTCGCTTTGTTCAAACTGAATATTTAATCTCGCTTTATTCAGCGTAAAACCGACATCCTGCTTAGATGCATTAAACTGCGGCGTCTCTTCGGTTTCCACGGTTAACGTTGCGGTACCAGGTTTTACCAGCGTCAGTTGGCCGTCCGGGGTAATACCCGTCACCTGCGGGTTATTACTGCTCCATTTTGGCGTTAAGTCGGCGGCATCAGGGTTAGCAAAAGTCACTGTTAGCGGCTGGCTGACATCATCATTCCAGGTTCTTACCACCTGTGCCGGCTGTTGCAACTGAGGATCGGCCCGCTCAACAATAAGCGTATAGTAGGCCCAGGCTGGATCATACTGTCCCGTCGCTGATGTAGAGGCGGTAATCTTCGTGGTTCCCGCACTGAGCAGCGTAACGGTACCCGTGTCATCGACCGTGGCAACCTTTGGATCCGAACTGCTCCAGGTGGCTGTAAGACCCGCAGGCAGATTTTTCAATTGCTGTGACCCCTTAAACGTTTTGGTCCAGGGCGTAGTTTGCGTGGCGTTATCAAACGTCAGTGGCGGCGTAATTGCACCAACCTTAATCGTTACCGGCTTGCCAACCGTTACTCCGCTTGCTTTCGCATGCAATATTGTCTCGCCTTGATTTTGCGCGCTGGCGGTGGCGGTATAAATACCGTTAGCGCTCTCCTGTACCGGCGTTGTCGTAAAGCCGGTAAGAGGGGTTTGCTGTTCAAGGTTAACAGATTGACCTTCAACGGCATTATCGTATTGATCACGAAGAGCTATGCTGAGCAGTGCTTTTTCAATTCCATCAGAAGCGATAAGTGTTTTATCAGCGCTGAAGGACGAATGCGTGGCATTCACTATCGCCGGCAAAATAGTTACCGGCTGCGCGTCACGCATATTCTGCCCATTCAGAATCGCCCGTAAGGTGTAATTACCAGCCCTGGTTCCCTGCAAAGTGGTTTGCGCTTCTCCTTTATCATTAGTAACGGAGGTATCCTTGAAGGTGACCTGCGTACTGTCACCCTTAATAAGTGTCCAGGCGACAGCCGTCCCGGAAGGCAGCGCGTTACCGTGCTTATCGCTTACCTTAACGGTATAGGTCACACCCGCAGTACCGGCGACAAATGAGGTTGCGCTCTGTTGCAGAGCATCAATTTTGCCACTGACACCATCGGCAAAAAAGGTTACCTGTGGGGCGGTAAATGGCTCACCACCATCTGGCGTCACTTCAACAGTGGCACCCCCAACCTGCGTTCCGCTCAGTAAAGCAGAAATCCTGCCATTCTTGTCCGTTTTCTCTGCTGCCGGGATCAGTGTCGCGCCGTTATTATCGGTAACGCGCCAGCTCACTGGCACATCTTTCAGCTTGTTATGAAAGGCATCTTCAACGAGGACTGTATAGGTCGCACTATCTTTGCCGTCGGCAGCAAGCAACCTTTTGCTGATATCTGCTGAGGTTACCTGAGCCAGGTTACCGTCGGCACTGAAATTCACTTTCTGGGCCGCCATCTGTGTATCGCCAGCGTACGCGGTAACAATGACCGGCTGCGCCCTGATACTGCTTAAAGATATTGTTGCCTCCCCCTGTGGGTTAGTTTTGGTAAAGCCCATCCGTGGGCTGAACATTAGCAGCGGTGAACGGGAATCAGCGATAAAGCGAACCGGCTGATCAGGCAGTAAATTGTTATTCGCATCTTTTACTGTCGCGGTATAAACAACTTTGTCCTGACCGTCTGCCTTAACAAGATTTTTGTCGGAACTGATTGCAACAATTTTTATGCGTGAGGCGTCTGCCCTGAAATCGATCTCACCAGACGTCAGCGATGACTGACCGATCCGTGCGGTAACTTTACCTTTACCCACCGTTGTCGATCTGATGTCGATATGTGTTTTACCTTCGCTATCGGTGGTGGTCTCTTGCGGCATATTCAGGATATCAGTCTTATCGGTTGACCAGCGAACCTTTCCTGTGAATGGGTTATTCTGTGCGTCATGCACCGTCGCTTCCACCCGGGCCTGGTCGATCCCATCTGCAATAACAGAGGTTTTATCCAGTGTTAAAGAGACAATCTGCGCACTGGAGCTGTCGGCAGTAAAACTGACCGCTTCTGCCGCTTTTTTCTGATCGTTCAGTCGAGCACTGACAATAACGCGTTGTGCAATTCTGGACCGCATATGCACGATGGCCTTGCCCTGTTTATCGGTAGTGGGATGTTCCGCAGTCAGGGTCACGTTTTTACTGTCCGCCTCCCAGCTGATGGGTAAGTCAGGAACCGCATTATTTTCTGCATCTTTTACCACAGCGGTGAACGTCACCTCATCGTTGTCGTTGGCAACTGCTGTATTCTTGTCAGGCTGTACATCCTGTATTACGGCGCTTTCTGCCGCGGCAATCAGCTCCAGCGTGGCAGCAGGAAATTTATAGTCCGAACCTTCCAGCCGGGTGCTCAGCGTCAGCTTACCAGGCCGGGTCAGACTGGTGAAGATCGCCTCATAAACACCGGGCTGGCTTTCTTTTACCTCCGAGAGCGTGCCTGGCAGTTGTCGGGTCCGGCTGGCAGCATTTAGCGTCATTTTCAGCCTCTGCGCGATATCACGCACTGGCTGATCGTAAAGACTGTTAATTCGCCACTGGAAGAGGGCTTCGCTTTTACCGTCCGCCGGAAGTTTTTCCGGTGTCATGGTCAGTTCAGCCTTGAGCTGCTGATAATCGTATCCATTCACCCGCACTTTCATTTCGCTTCGTCGGGAAATATTGCCGCGTTTATCCCATGCCACGGCGCTGACGTTAAATTCATTGCTGCTGCCAGGATGGAAGGCGGGAAGCTGTAGCTGATAACGATCGCCAGCGAGGGCGATAACTTTACCGCCCTGTGCCACCAGCGTACTGTCATCCCAGACAATATGATCCAGGCCATACTTACTTTTCAGGGTAAAGTTAATGGGCTGCTTTTCGCCTTCTGTTCCCTTTATTTCTGCCGGCAAATGAAGCGCAATAAGCTCCTGTCGGCGGTATTCAAACACCAGATTATTATTTCGATCGACCAGATCCAGCCGGCTGCCAGTAAGTGTACGTTGCTGGCGTACCGCCTCAGTGTCCAGTTGCTGACGGAACGGCGTGGTAAATTGGTAGTTAAAATCAAGTTTCAGCCGGGTTTCGTTCGCATCCTGGCTGCCCTGACTGTGTTCCAGACCGACGGTCATCAGAGGAAAAGGCGTGTAATTAATGCCTGCTGTCACTGCGGCAGGATTCGACTGACGCTGATCGCGGCTAAACAGGGCAACTTCACGACCGAAGTATTGCTCATAGGTCAGCTTACCGCCTAACTGCGGCCAGGCCGGCAACCACGACTCAGCCCGAATATCGAAACCATTCGCCAGTCGCTCATCGTAATCTTCCAGTTCATGCGAAGCTTTCCAGCCGCTCAGGCGATAGTAACCATTCGCTGCCAGCTTAAGATTGTCAGCCCACAACTCACCGCCAATACCGAGCCGCTTATGCTGATTCCCTGATATTTGCGCATCGTAGAAAGCGTTATAGCCTAACATCCAGCGATCAAAACTCACTCGCTGACCCACACCGATATTAGCGATGCTGCGATCATCCTGACGGCGTAAGCCAAATTGGGTGAATGTCAGCCGGTTACCGTCATCATAAAGCGGGTAAAGCATATCCACCGCGCTGCCACTAAACTGGCTGTTTTGCCCGGGCTGTACGCTCACCTTTGCGGTGCCAAATTTGTTAAGCCATTGCTCAACCTGGCTCACTGCACTGTTGCTGACATAGCTAATAAAGGAATCAGTGGGGTGCTCTGCAGAGATTAAGGAACCTGCCTTAGAAACGGAGCCAGCGTAGCGTGTCTCGTTTTCATCCCTCCTTTTTTCATCACCCCGCGCACGCTGTGCATCATCGGCGGAATAAGGAAGATAAAGAACATCTCCCTCGCTGGCTTGCTCAAAAACCTCACGTGACGGGAACAAATAGCGGTTAAGCATCCAGAGTTGATCGGGCGTCAACGACTCACGCCGGGCAATACTGGCAACAGACTCCCCTTTTGCCAGAGTATAGATTTTTTTTCGCATCAGCAGCTCTTCCTGCAGGCGAAGGCTGGCATTAGCAGCAGGTGTGACAGCAGTCAGTAAAGGGAAACTGAACTGTAATATCACCTGAAGCCAGGTAATAACACGATAATATTTACGCATTTTATTTCCAGAGAAATTTATTGTTAAAACGACAAAACACCTGATTACCCAGTAACAATGCAGGAATGCTCTGTTTAGCTTTAGATAGATAATGATGGATAGCTGACGACCGCTGTGTGCCTGTGTTATTGATGGCTATTCTTGAAAATGGAGAAAATATGAGCCACTACCTGTGCCATATACTGTCCACGACTGACGGTCGAAGAGATATCACGGGATAACAAACAATCTTTCACAAGACATGGTAAACTCAGACAGGAGCTAAAAAATGATGATATCTCAATCAAAAACTAACCTCACAATACAAATATGATGCGAATATTATCAAATACATGGTCCATTCAGTGAGTACCCGATTTTGCGCAGCACTGTTCATCTGGATATTAGAATCACGTTAATCATTAACAATAAACCCATGTCATTAGCGCACACTGACAATGGAAAGAAATGTTTTTATAAATATTTTAATCACCACAAAAAATAGTTACTCTACTAATTTACCCTACAACATATTGAGCGGGTTTAATAATTAAAAAGCATCCAGCCTTTATTATGGTCAATACTCATAACTATTAATATCAGCAATTCCTCAGCGAATGAAGGGAACACTTGCGGGGTGGTAGGTGGAGGGGGCAGTCATCCTAACCGTCTGATTAACGCCGCGGTGAAAAGCGTTACCGCCGCTGACTATTCAACGCTAAAAGAGTGGGTTGATCGCGAAGAGCCCTATATCTTTATTCCTGCTGACGCGGACATTGTCCTGCCTGACAGAAAGGGCGCACTGGTGCTGCATACGGGTCAGACTCTGTATGGCGATCGTGGCCATAACGGCAGCAACGGTGGCAGACTATTTGTCCAGGGGGATCCAACAAATAACATTGATGATTTTTCGGTGATTCAACTCGCCAGCCATGCGCGTATCAGTGGATTACGTATAGAGGGGCCGGTAAAGGTCAGTGATTCGATAAAAAGAAACATTGGTATCCAAACCGCACCTGGCAGTATCAATATCCGCATCGATAATAACGACCTCTCAGGCTGGCCGTGGGCGGCCATTTCGGTGAAACAGTCACAAAATGTCTGGGTTGACCACAACTACATCCATGAGAACATTAAATCAGGATTGGGGTATGGTGTAGTGGTGCAGAATGGCGAGGCGACGGCAGAAATCAGCTGTAATCTCTTTAACGCCAATCGCCATGCCATTGCCGGCTCTGGCAATTATGGCGAAGGTTATTGGGCACACCATAACTTTGTCATGCCAGGCGGCGGAAAAGGTGCTTACCATCAGTTTGATATGCATGGCTGGGGCAACGAACAGATCGCCGGTAAATATGTCGTAATAAACCATAACTGGTTCTATTATGGCGATTATGGCACCGCTAATCGATCGGCGATCATGCTGCGTGGCGTGCCAGAAACTGGCGCGGCCAGCATCACCGATAACCGGTTTCATTCACCTTATCGTATTACAGAAAATGCGGTCACGGTGCAGGGCGTCGCAGGGTCGATCGCGCCCGAGGAGCAGCTCAGGGCCAGCAACCGTTTTAATGTTAATTTCACGTTCAGTGATGAGAATGGCCAATGCCTGATGCAGACCGGAGAAGAATCAGTGCCGGTATGGTGCGCGGCAGCAAGAGAATAATTGATGGTGCCGGAGACAACAAAAGTCCGTCTCCGGTTTTACCTCAGGCAGCGCAATGCAGATAATTGTCCATTGCCTGCCGCCAAATCGCCGGATCCGGCGCATTTTCACCGTCATTATCCTCCGCCATATAGGTTGCCCGATAAGTTGGCGGTCCCAAGGGCTCCAGCTGGCGGCAAATTTGCGCCAGTGGCTGAGGTTCGCCCAGCGTTTCGCGCAGATGTTGCCACATTTTTTCACGCTGTGGCTTTTCCAGACCATCAAGCGCCTGACGCAGCAGATCCTGATGCTGCTGGCGGGCAGCGTCGTTTCCTGCTCGTGTCGCGTCGTACCAGCTGTAGCTCCCCGCCAGGGCAAACAGGCTGACAGCCTGTGGGTAATTGTGCTGTTGCACACAAGCCTGCATAGCTTTATAAAGCGTAGGTGGCGAGGTGGAAGCGTCACCACCGCGACACCCAGCCCCATTATCTGTCATACGGGATGACAGCCTGTTCTCATGTTGAGTGCAGCCAGCAAGAAGAAAAAGCACTGCACCAACTGTGAGGAGAGAAAGATAACGTTTTTTCATAGTGTATTCACATTTTACCACTGTAATTCATTATCAGGGTCAGTGCCGTCTGACAACATGACCTTCTGAAAATATTGCTGATAGAATAGTTTTGCAAACCAGTCCTGAACATCATTATCATCTTTATCGACAAGACGGTTTTCCATTTTTTCCGCTTCCGTTTCGATACTTGTTCCTGTGGCGGCTATGCCTGCTGTTAACAGATTAATCATTGTCTCCCCTTCTCTCCGGTTCGGATTTACTGTCAGATAAACAGATCAATGTATCCAGTCGCTGCCCGATCGTCTCTTTCAGCTGTAATAAACTTTCTTTTGTTAATTGCTGAGTTATGCGTGGTAAGGATTTGGCAGTTAATAAATCCTCACAGAGACGCTGTGTTATTTCGACCGGATCAAACTCAGCCAGTCTGTCGCGATATTTCAATACACAGCGCATGTGATGATGATATTCATAGCGAAGCGGCCTGCTGCAGGCTGCCGATAATGAGGCCGCCAGCCTGCCAACGTCCCGTCGCCACGCCTGAGGTAATAATAAGGTTACCGCCTGGTCAGACTCCTCAGACGCCAGTTGCTGCGTCCATCCGGCCACAAGCTGAGGTAAAATGTCGGCGTTTTGTAACGTTTCCGCCAATAGCCGGGTTACTTCATCCTGTAGTTCATACTGCAGACGTTGTCGCAGCGTCTCACCGCTGGCGATATAACCGGTAACACTGTCCACTGCGGCCAGCAGTCCGTCGCAGTAGCCTTGTCGCCAGCCTTCGGTATGTAACAGGCTGGCTTCATGCTGTGCACGGGTAACGATATTTCTGGCATGCCGTTGCGCGATCTCAGTTACCGTCCTTGCGCGGCAATATTGTTCGCGAGCCGTTCGGCTAATCAATACCCCTTCTTCGGCTTCAGACAGAGAAGGTTGATACGTTTCGTTGTACATGCTGAATAGCCAGTTTCAAAGTTAAAAGATTCACCGGATGCAACGTGGTGTTTGTCAGTATCGGGGTTTTCGCCGGCGGGAAGAGCAATGGCAAACACGGACGCAACGGTGCTGTAAGTTGAGATTCAAAACCAGCCAGTTCCTGGTACATACGCTGATACAGGCAGGTGACGCAAGTCACTTTTTCCGCCTGTTCGCTACGGGAAGGGAACAGATCCAGTAACGTGAATTGCCGTACTGCGTCGGGCAACCGGGTATAAAGCCTCTGACCTACCAGTTGTGCACGATAGCGCTGGCAGCAAAGTAAAAAAGCAACGTGCGGTAAAAGAGACCAGTGGGCAATAAACAGGGAGGTTATGCCCTGATCAGATTTAACGTCGTCCGGCACCGGCAGCTGAAATTTCACCCGTAATACCTCGTTGATCACACTGCGGCAGCGCCCCTGAGAAAAATCAGGCGGTATTGCCACCCTTTCAGGATGAATCCAGCCAAGCGGGTCGAAAAGTATCCGCTCAAGCTGGGTGACTTTCATCCTGCCCCCCTTTATTCCATTTACCGCGGCGTTTCAGAAAGAAAAGCGCAACGCCTGCAAGCGCCACCAGAGACGGAACCAACAAGCTTACCGCTGCTGTCAACGAAACAGAACGTTGAGCCGTTTGCGGTGGCAGGTGCTGAATGTCTGGTACAGGTGAGAGCACAACGGAAATATCATCATAAGCAACATCTTTAAAACTGTTTTTTAAAAATCGCTTTATTTCCCCAATCATCAACGCTTCATCCTGTCTGCCGGAGACATATTTTACCAGGGCGGAAAGATGGGGTGAGGTCACTTTGCTGTTGCTCTCGATCTCATTCAGATCATAACTGACATGGACTTTAGCGGATACCACCCCGTTCATGGTTTGCAATGACTGCTCAAGTCGCTGTTCAATAGCAGAATTCAGGCGCGCTTTTTCCGCCACCGGCGAGGAAACCAGTGAATCAGCCGGAAACATTTGTGCAATTTCCACCCGCGGCTTTGAAGGCAACCCCCAGGTATTCATTAAATCAACCGCAGCAGGAAAATCGCGTTTTTCCACAGAAACGCGGTAGCCAGACTTCGCAATCTCCTGTTTGCTGGCCTCAATATTATTACGCTGAAGTAACGCAATTATTTCATTAGCCTGTGTCTGATCGAGTGCAGTCAGTAATTCCTGCTGACGACAGCCTGCCAGTAAAAAGAGCATCAGCGGCAACACATAAGGTAAATATCGCATAATCAGGCACGCAGCACCGTTTCCACGGCCCCTACCGCCTTACGCGTAAGTGTGGAAATGAGTGAAACCTTAATATTATAGTCTGATGTATCTTGCTGTATTTTAAATAGTTTTTCAGGATCTGTAGTGATTCCTGGCTGTTGTATTGCCGCCATCGTGGTTTCTTTTTCAACGCCACTTGAGACTGTACTTTGCGCCAGCGCCTGCATTAAACGCTCGTCAAGACTTTCCAGTTCCCCGTCAATAAAGCATTCATCGATACTTTGATTTAATGGTGAGACATTAGCTGTCTTATGACTGTCCATTTTTCCTCTCTAAGGTCTTTATTGGCAGTAAGAACGTGATTAGCCTCCTTACTGCTAATTTATTCAGCGGAAGTTAGTAATAATGGCGGAGCCGATATCTTTGTAGACTTTCACCACATTCGACTGTGCATTGCGGTAAAGGGTATACTCAGATAACGCCGACTGATAAGCTGAAAGATATACTGGTGAAGAGGGATCACCACTTAATGCAGTCAGAGCGTCTTCAAGTTTTGTGTTTAAATCTTCCACCCCTTTGTCAAATCTTCCTGATAAATGAGTTAGAAAACCATCCCAGGGCGAATCCATGTCAAATACCGGTGTAACTTTATCCATCTTTCATCTTTTCCTGATTATAAGGGTTGGGAAAAAAACCAGTTATATGGTTTTACTTTAATATATCCATGGTCACCATACTTAAATGATTTATCTTTAAGCCAGTTATTCTGAAGTTCAATCGAAAAAGTGACATAATTATCGCCCCAGCTTTGATAAAACTCTGTCACTACACGTTTCAACGCATCGAGCTGCACATCATCTAATTCCCCATGGATAATATAAGTAGTACCATCACGCGTTGTATCCTTGCTGAAATCTTGTGCAATCTTAGCCAGTGCGTGTTCTGCGGCGGCGGTAACCAGTGTGTCTTTAACAGCAGAGAAAGTAATCGTTTTCGCCCACGGAATGTGTTGCATTAATTGTTTGCGAAGTACCGCTTCCTGTTGGATAGTCAACTGACTACGCTCCTGACTCATTATCAGTTCGGGCTGGCGTGGATTGGAAAAATTGACACGATGGAATTTTACCGCTGGCCAGCTTTTTTTCAGCCATTGCGCGACTTTTTGCTCTTCTTCACGGCTGTTCGTTACGATAACGGTTGATGAAGGTGGTATTTTAATCAGAGCCTGACGGGCCCAGCTCATCGCATTTTTATCGCTGACAATGACATACCTGACTTTATCCCGCCCGGGTAAAACGTCATAATTTTCCGCTCCACCACCAATAATATCGGTAATTTCAGCAAGTTGCTTTTGCGGACTCTCTACGTAATACCAGCCTGCGGCAATCGCGGCAGCCATAAAAGTACTCACCAGCCCCGCCAGCCAAAAATAATGATTTTTTGGGGACGAAGCATTCATCACGGGCATATCATGAACCGGATAATCCAGTACCGCTTTATGCCAGCTCTCCTGCTGGCGACGCACAGCAAAGATTAAATCGCCAACCTGTTCTGTTTGCTGCCAGCCAATATAGCGTTCAACGTTCCCGGCCTCCGTCAACTCCCGAATCAGTACAGATGTTGCGTCCGCTGCGGGCGGTATCAGTTCAAAATTACCGCTGCTCCCTGACGCCGGAATAAAAATCATGTTATCAGGCAGCACAGTACTCTGTTGTTGCGTGGATAAATCACGCTCTTTGGTCATGACAAATAAGGTCGCTTCATCCAGAGAGAATTCACAGCCGCGCAATATGCCATTAAGCAAACGCACCACGATAGTATCGGATACTGCTTTTTTACCTGAATCGTTATTCATTAACTAAATCCGCTTTATTACCATACGCAGTACATATCCGCTTAATGTAAGCCAGTATCCGGCGCCAATCCTGATAGAAACATGATAATAACCACCAACAAACCTCAATCCTGAAGGAATAAATGTATTAAAGTAAAAATGGGTATAAAATCTGATGCGAAAAAATCACCAGAAGTAGATTTAAGGAATGTAAAACAAGAGATTTCCTACAAAAGCTAAGGACCTGTCGGTCTCTGCTAATTTCTGTAAAGACGTTACACTCTTTTCAGTAACAAGCAGAAATTATTTTATATGCGTCATATTGCATGTTGCCGGTGTGTTGGATGCACCCTCGCCCCTCGGTTAAAGGGTGATCTGAACTCCAGGCGATTCGCAGGCTTGCGGCCTTCCTGCAACATGATCGATGCAAGGGTATAACCAATATGAAGCCTAAGAGAGTTCAATTATGTTTTGTGCGGAACACTTCATTAAACTATCCACGTCAGAAGTTATTCCGTACAAGAATATAATCACGCTTGATTGCAGTGTAAATAAATTATACATCCATAAAAATCAACAAAAAATTCCATTAAGCCAGGCACAAAAGCGGTTGTTTTTTTGTCTTTTGTCCGGTGTAAACCGCAAAAGGGACATTATAAATTTAATCTGGCACGAAAATCATCAATGCATAGTTGATAATAATTATCATCAATTACTTTTCCAGACCCGTGCACTTTTACAACGTTACAACCTTCCCGGTCAGCTTATTATGACCATCCCCAATTTTGGACTGACGCTTAATGAAGATTTACTGAAAGAACTAATGGCACCACAAAACAATATCATGCCTGAAGCCCTACAGGAGAGAGTCCCCCCCCCTCTGTGGCTGCGATTCGTGCATTACAGTTGTCAATTATTTCGGTTTGCATTTCTGACGGGTGGCAAAAAGTGAAGGTTTTTAGCTCGCCGCTTTTGCTTAAGATGACACAGGGCAAAAATCTCGCTTCGCTGGCGCTGACGCTCGCGTTGTTAACACTGATCCTGCGTCAATTACTTCCCGGCCTGCCAGTGAACGGGCAAATATCCGGGGTCTTCAGTAATGCAGGAAGTTCGCTCCCCGCGTTTATCCTGCCCGCTGCAACCTATGACAAGGCAATTTTACGTCAGCTGACCCTTTTTCAACCTGCCCGTTCTGTCGTCTCGACGCCAACTTCTTCCTGGCAGGTGGTCGCTTTCCGGCGGGACGACCCTCGTCTGAGGCAGGCACCGCTGACGCAGCTCCCTCTTCGCCTGGTGGGGTTGCTGAGCAATGATGATTGTGCCGGTTCTGTCGCCATTATCGAACAGGACAAACATCAGGATAGCTATAGCTGCGGAGAATTTTTGCCGGGTAACCGGGCTGAGATCGTACGTATTTTTACCGACCGGGTTGTTATGAGTTATCAAGGCAATTATCAATCATTAATCATGGATTGATACTGGTTATCCCTTAGGCTTTAAATCAATACAGATAAAAAATGACTATCTCTTATTTTCATCACCGCGTGCCCCGGCAGCGGCAGAAACGCATCGGATTGGGTACGTTGCTTTTAGTGATGGCGCTTAATGCGCCCTGCAGCGCTCACGCTGAAAACTATACCGCCAGCTTTAAAAATACCGATATCCAGGAATTTATTAACACCGTCAGTAAAAATCTGAATAAAACCATCGTCATAGACCCCGGCGTAAAAGGTGCCGTTACCGTGCGTAGTTATGAAAAGCTGGATGCCAAACAGTATTACCAGTTTTTCCTTAGCGTGCTCGATGTTTACGGCTTTGCCGTGGTGAATATGCCCAATGGAGTAATGAAAATTATCCCCGCCAAAAATGCCAGAGGAGCGGCCATCCCGCTCATGGAAGGAAAAACGCCCGCCGCAGATGATGAGGTCTTAATGCGGGTGATACCCTTGCATAACGTGACGGGGAAAGAGCTGGCACCCTTGTTGCGCCAGTTTAACGATACCGCAACCGGTAGCGTCGTACATTATGACCCGTCGAATGTGCTTTTGATGACCGGGCGTGCCGCCGTGATTAAGCAATTAGCGTCGATTGTGGAAAACATCGATCGCGCAGGCGATACCCAGACCGAGGTGATTCACCTGCAACATGCGTTGGCAGGTGAAGTGGTGAAAATCGTCAATTCTCTGTACCAGGAAAATGGTAAAAGTGCCTCCTCTTCCGTCATAAATGCCAGCGCGGCGGCGGATGAACGCACTAATTCCGTCGTGATTACAGGAGAAAAAGAGGCTAACCGGCGTATTGCTGCGATGGTAGCGCAACTTGATCGGGCAGGTGAAACGCGCGGTAATACCCATGTGATTTATCTGAAATACGCCAAAGCGGAAAATTTGCTTGAGGTGTTAACCGGTATCAGTAATGACCTTCAGTCAGGTAAGGATGCCAGTAGCAGTAGCAGCACCGCTATCAGCACGCTGAAGGACACGATAATCAAAGCCGATAAACAAACCAATGCGTTAATTATAAATGCGTCACCGGATTTGATGCGCGATTTGGAACAGGTGATTGCGCAACTGGATATCCGCCGTGCGCAGGTACTGGTTGAAGCCATTATCGTTGAAATTCAGGGCGCCGAAGGCTTTAACCTGGGAGTACAATGGTTTAACCAGCATGGGGGCGGCACTAACTTTCCCGACAGTGGCACTTCCGTCACAGGCCTGAGCGATAAGGGGCTGGGAGAGGCGCTGAAAGGCGTAACAGGCCTGACGGCGGGCTTCTATCATGGCAACTGGACAGGGCTGTTCTCCGCCCTGCAATCCAATAGCCAGAGCAATATACTGGCCACGCCGAGTATCGTTACGCTGGATAATATGGAAGCAGAATTCAGCGTAGGTCAGGATGTGCCGATCCTGACTGGTTCCCAGACCACCGCTGCAGATAATATTTTCAATACCGTTTCCCGTAAAGATGTCGGCATCAAATTAAAGGTGAAGCCGCAGATTAATAAAGGCGACTCCGTGATGCTGGAAATTGAGCAGGAAGTTTCCAGCGTCGCCGATCAGGCCGCCAGTAATACCAGCGATCTCGGCGCCACCTTTAATACCCGCACGGTGCGCAACGGGGTGCTGGTAGGAAACGGCAATACAGTGGTGATTGGTGGTTTGCTTGATACCAGTAACAACAATACCGACAGCTCAGTACCTTTGCTGGGCCGGATACCGCTTATTGGTAAATTGTTTAGCGCATCGTCAAACAAAGCCACTAAACGTAACCTGATGTTGTTTATCCGCCCGACAATTATCCGCGAACAGGAAAGTTTCGACAGCGCCAGCGCGCGTAAACTGGATAAATTTAATCAGGAGGAAGGCAATACACCTGCGGTTCAACACGTTAAGCATTCACTGAACAATGAGCTGGATGCCGCTACCAGCGATCCTGCTTTTACCACCCTGTTATCGGATGTTAATGCCTACTATCACAGGCAGGTAAAATGACACACGCACAGTTTCCTTTTGCCTGGGTACAGCAATTTGGCGTGCTGTACCAACCTGATGCACTTCAGCCACGTATTTTCTGGCGGACCGGTGCCAGCCAGCAGGCGCTGCGCGAAGCGTGCCGCATTACGCCTGCATGCCCGTTAATCCAGCTTGATAATGAGGAGTTTACCCGTCGGGTAGTGGACTGTTATCAGCAGGATACACAACAGGCGCGCCAGCTTATGGAAAGTCTCGGGAATGAGGTTGACCTCTATCAGCTGGCGGAGTCCCTGCCGAATAACGAGGACTTACTTGCTGACGATGACAGCGCGCCAATCATCCGCCTGATCAACGCCATGCTAAGTGAAGCGATCAAGGAAGGTGCATCGGATATTCATATAGAAACCTTTGAACGACAGCTTTCAGTACGTTTTCGCATTGACGGTATGCTGCGTCAGGTGCTGGAGCCCCCGCGCAAGTTGTCGCCCTTGCTGGTTTCACGCATTAAGGTGATGGCGCGTCTGGATATCGCGGAAAAACGGCTGCCGCAGGATGGGCGCTTCTCGCTGCGTATCGCGGGCCGCGCCATCGATATTCGTGTTTCTACTCTGCCTGCCAGTCATGGGGAGCGCGTGGTTTTGCGCCTGCTGGATAAAAATAACGTCCAGTTGGATCTGGCGCAGCTGGGACTCGATGAGACGAAGCGCGCCACTGTTGCGTCGCTGATCCATAACCCGCACGGCATCATTCTCGTCACCGGCCCGACAGGATCGGGAAAAAGCACCACGCTTTATGCCATGTTGCGCCAGCTTAACTCGCGCGATCGTAACATTATGACAGTTGAAGACCCCGTCGAATATGAGCTTGAGGGGATTGGCCAGACCCAGGTTAATCCGAAAGTCGAGATGACTTTTGCCCGTGGGCTACGCGCTATTCTTCGCCAGGATCCCGATGTGGTAATGATTGGTGAAATCCGTGATGGCGAAACCGCACATATCGCCGTTCAGGCTTCACTGACCGGCCATTTGGTGCTTTCCACACTGCATACAAACAGCGCTATCGGCGCAGTCAGCCGGCTGCGGGATATGGGAGTGGAACCTTTTTTGCTCGCCAGTTCGCTGACCGGCTTGCTCGCGCAACGGCTGGTCCGCAGGTTATGCCTCCACTGCCGACAGCCAGCACGCTTAACGGCCGAACAGGTGTCACGGGCTGGGTTACCAACTGAATTATACCACCGTGAGGTTTTCCAGCCGCAGGGCTGCGACCGCTGTAATAACAGCGGTTATCGCGGCAGAACGGGCATTCACGAGCTGGTAGTGATCGACAGCGACGTTAAGCAGGCCATCGCCGAAGCGCAAAGCGATGTTCAGCTTGAACAACTTATTCGCCGTGGCAGCCAGTCTGTTCGCCTGGATGGTATCAATAAAGTACTCAGCGGTGAGACTTCGCTGGAAGAAGTTCTGCGGGTCACTCGCGAAGGATAAGTCGATGCAATTTTTTTATCAGGCCGTTGACGCCCGCGGCAAGAAACAGCGAGGGCAAGTAGAAGCCGCCTGTCCGCGTTCGGCACGACTGAAGCTGCGGGAAAAACAGCTTATCGTTCTGTCAATGGCCCCAGTTAATAAATTTAGCCTCCTGCAGGGCCAGCCCACAGCGCACATCAAGGATCGCGATCTGGTTTTGCTTACGCGACAACTGGCAACGCTGGTAGAAGCCGCTTTACCCCTTGAAGAAGCGCTGCGTACCCTGGCCCAACAATGCGAAAAACCCGCTCACGCCAGTATGATCCGCCATATCCGTGACAGAGTTGCAGAAGGGATCCCGTTTGCGGAAGCGCTGGGTGTTTTTCCGCGCACCTTTTCTTCTCTGTTTCGCGCGATGATCGCCGCGGGAGAGGCCTCCGGGCATCTGTCACCGGTGCTGACGCGGCTGGCGGATCAGCTTGAGCAAAACCAGCAAATCAAAAGCAAACTGTTACACGCTACGGTATATCCGCTGGTTTTGACCCTGGTTGCCATTGGTGTGGTGTCGATCCTGCTGTCCGTCGTGGTACCCAAAGTGGTGGCGCAATTTATTCATATGCAACAAACATTGCCGCTGACCACCCAATTGCTGATGGGGATCAGCGACGGTGTACGTCACTACGGTCCCTGGCTGCTGCTGATCGGCATATTAACCGGGCTGACAGCCTGCCAACTGCTACGCCGACCGGCAACGCTGTTGCGCTGGCATCAACAATGGCTTCGCCTGCCAATAGTCGGTCGCGTGTCTCTGGCGCTGAATACTGCCCGTTACGCCCGCACACTCAGCATTCTGCATGCCAGTGCGGTCCCTCTCCTGGAAGCGATGCGTATCAGCGCAGCGGTGCTCACCAATAGCTACGTCCGACAGCAATTACTGCTGGCAGAAGAACGCGTACGTGAAGGCGGTCTGCTATCACAGGCACTGGAGCAAACCGGGCTGTTGTCGCCCATGATGCGCCATATGATCGCCTCCGGCGAGAGCAGCGGCCAACTGGAAAAAATGCTGGCCCATGCGGCGAACATTCAGGATAAGGCCTTTACCAGCCAAATAACCATCGCTCTGGCACTGTTTGAACCGCTCCTGGTGATCGGTATGGCCAGTATGGTGCTGTTTATTATCCTGGCCATCCTGCAACCCATCTTACAACTCAATTCAATGATAGGTTAAATCGTCTGAGGTTTTTATGAACACATCTTTAACACAACAACGCCAGCGTGGCTTTACTCTGCTGGAGATTATGGTCGTCATCGTTATCCTTGGTATCCTCGCCAGTCTGACCATTCCCAGCCTGATGAGCAACAAGGATCGCGCTGATCATCAGAAAGCGGTAAGCGATATCGTGACGCTGGAAAACGCGCTGGATATGTACCGTCTGGATAACAGCCGCTATCCCACCACCACCCAGGGATTACCGGCGCTGGTAAAGAAACCGGAAATGGCTCCCCTGCCACGTAATTACCGTAGCGATGGTTATATTCGTCGCCTGCCCGAAGATCCCTGGGGGAATGCGTATCAGCTTCTTAATCCGGGCCAGCACAGCATAATTGATATTTTTTCCATCGGTCCGGATGGCATTACCGGGACTGACGATGATATCGGTAACTGGACGCTGGATAAGCATACCAATGATAAATAACCGTATTTACCAAGGCTTTACACTGCTTGAAGTCATGCTGGTGGTAGTTCTGCTTGCCATGGTCGCCACGCTGGTTATCAACACATTACCGGATACGATAAATGTACCGCAGGAAGAAGAGCGCCTGACGAACAGTTTACGTTGGGCGGCGGAACAGGCCATATTGGAAGGGGCCATTTACGGCGTGAAGCTCGATCGCCAGGGGTGGTTGATAGTAAAACTCAGCCACAACCCCGGCGGTGCTGGCGAAAGTCTGAGCTGGCCCGGCTATTACTGGCGCCCGGCCGGGTTTGGCCATCATCTCCTCCCGGAGGGGATCACGCTCGAGCTGGCTGTTGAAAATCAGCCCCGGCTTTTTCCCGCAGGAAAAGAGAAGTCAGCAGGTAGCGAGCCACAAATATTACTGCTGCCCGGTGGTGAAGTGACAAGGTTCAGTCTCCGGTTACGAGCCCATGGCCAAACCCATCGGCAAATCACCTGGCACGAGCATCAAATAATGTTGATGGAGGCGCAATGAATTGCCGGGGCATGACGCTGCTTGAGGTGTTGATTGCCACCCTTATTCTTGCGCTTGCTGGCCTCGCGTTACTGAAAAGTAGCGGCGAGCAGGTACGCAACCTGAGTTATCTGCAACAAAAGCAGGTGGCTGCCTGGGTCGCGGATAACGAACTGGCACGGCTGCGTCTGACACACCAGTGGCCCGCAGAAACCTGGCATGAAGGTTACAGCGACATGGCAGGTGAACGCTGGTTCTGGCGCTGGCGCGGTTACGCGACATCCAGTTTACAGGTACGTAAAACTGAAATTGAAGTCGCCAGTGATGAGCGCTGGCAGCATCGTTTCATCCTGCTGGAAACTTATGGAGTAAAAGGGTGATGCTAACAAAACAGCACGGCTTTACACTGCTGGAAATGATGCTGGCCATCGCGCTGTTTGCGCTGGTCAGCGCCATGGCCTTTTTCCTGATGCAGGGAGTAATACGCAATAGTGAAATAACACAGCAGCGCTCCATAAGCTTTAGTGAAATACAGCGCACCCTGATGTTACTGGAACAGGATGTTACCCAGGCAATAATTCGCCCCCCCATACCGGGAAGCAACAATCCTGTTCCGGAATTCACTTATCGCCAACAGTCACAGGACATCACCCTCGCGCTGTTACGCGGCAACTGGCTTAATCCGGGCGGCTATCTGCCACGCTCTACCCTGCAACGCATCGTGTGGCGCTGGCACCACGCGAGGCTGGAACGTCTGAGTTTTACCGATGCGGATAGTATGAGCGAGCAGCCGGCGCAAAGCGATGTGCAGCTGGAGGAAGTCAGCTATTTTCAGCTGCGCTTCTGGCGTAACAGCCACTGGGAAACGCGCTGGGCAGGCGGTTATTCGCTACCACAGGCCATTGAGGTAACGCTGGACGTCACGGGTTATGGGCGTTTCCAACGTATTTTGATGATCAGGGAACCTGAGTCATGATAAATTCCCGTCAGCGCGGTATGGCGCTGTTAATCGTTTTGCTCACGATTGCCACCCTGTCCTCCCTCGTTGCGTTTAATCAGCAACGCTGGCTACAAACGTTCCAGCGTAATCGCACCAGTCAATTTCTGCTTCAGGCAAAATGGCAGTTACTGGGCGCAGAAGCGATTATCCTGTCACGCCTGTCCAGCGGTAAAGAAGCGGTATTTCCCTTACGTCACTCCCGCTATCTGCAGCTGGATGAGCTACGAATTGCCTACACATTCAGCAGTCGTGAGGTCTGTTTTAATCTCAATGCGCTGCTTGCCCCGCACAATAAATATGATAATAAACAGTCGACTGTCCCAATAAGCCCGACTCCCTCAGCTGCTATGCTGCATGCTGCGGCAACCCTTCCCAGACCCGGGAGCGACACGGCTGCTCTGTCAACCACACGTCCCGAAGATCCATACCCTCAGCGCGTCTTTATGCATTTACTGCATCTGGCCGGTGCCAGTGCTGACCAGACTATCGATTTGCTGGCGACACTCACGACGCGCAACCGCAGTCATGCCCGATTTGTCGATGCCAGTGAAATACGTCCACTGATCGATTACGACTTATGGCAGCGACTGGCTCCGTTTATCTGCGCATTACCGGATAACCAACTGCGCATCAATCTTAATGCCCTGACCGCGGCACAAAGCCCGCTACTTTCCGCGTTATTACTGGAAACACTCTCACCTTCACAGGCAGGGGCGCTGTTGCACAGTCGCCCGGCTGAGGGCTGGAAACACGCCGACCAGCTTGATGCTTTATGGCCAGCGGATGATACCTTCCGCGCAGCGGTTAACCAGGCCCGCAGCAGTCTGGCACTTGATGGTATCTACTATACGTTGCGGCTATGGCTGGAAGAAGAAGATCGCCGGTTCCAGATAAGCAGTCAGTTGCTTCTTAATAAACAACGTCTACAGATTACTGAGCGCCATTACGGGCTTAGCGAATAAGAGTAAGCAATGAAAAAACCACAATCCCGTCCCTTGCTGACGATACGTGCCAGTCATGAAGCCGCTGCCCCCATGCTCTGGCATTTTCAGGCTGAAGGCATTTCCACGCTACAAGGTGAGCTGAATGAGGACGCAATACCCGAACTGCTCAGGGAGCACCTTACCGCCGCCAGCGAAATTATTTTGCTTATCCCCGCCAGCCGGGTACTGTTTCATTCGCTCACTCTTCCTGGCCAGCCCCGCCGCACAGCTCTGCAACCGTTACTCTGGCAACTGGAAGAATCATCCCTCAGCACGGCGGATGAACTGCACGCGACGCTGCTGCAACGCGATGGTGATAAGTTTTCTCTGGCGGCGGTAGACAAATCAATATTGAAGAGCTGGCTGGTACGACTGGCTCAGGTCGGTATCTCTCCCACTAAAGCATTACCGGATGTGCTGGCGCTGCCTTTGACCGAAGCGGGAGGCAGCGCCGTTTTGCTCGATGATCAATGGCTGGTACGATTATCTCCCATGCATGGCTTCAGCGCATCCGCTGAGCAGCTGCCGGTATTATGTCAATCAACGGATACCCCGGCTGAAATTATCGCTTTTGGTGATGCACTGCCCAATCTGGCAGGCTGGCGTGCCAGCCCTTGTGGTCCGGTAATGGGATTGCTGGCAGACGGCGCCCGACAAAGCAACGTCAATTTGCTCAGTGGCCCCTTTGCCCGTCGCCCGCCGGCACGCTTCCACTGGCGGCCGCTGTTAGCGATGTGGGGGATCTGGCTGCTTACCCTTACCGCCGATCCCGTACTGAACGGCTATCGCCTGCATCGTCAGGCAGAACAATTACAGCAACGTCTGCAGCAACAGACCCATCAACTGTTGCCTGAACTGCTACCCTCGGCGCAGCCAGTTAAAGCCTTATCCCGACACCTGCATCAGCTGGAAGAGAGGCGTCCCGCCCCGGGTCTACTGGCGATGCTGGCAGAAAATCAGCCTTTGCTCAATAAGCTGCCCGCAGCAGAGTTGAGCCAGATGACATGGGAAGCCGATACGCAAACGCTCACGCTGTTGCTGGAACAAACAGAATCTGATCTCGTCGCGCTGCAGCCTCCTGGTGTGTCGGCGGATATCTCTTTCAGACTTCAGGCGGTTAGCCCACATCGTACGCAGCTTATTTTGAGGAGAAAACAACCGTGAGAATGACATTAACGCAACGCTGGCAGGCACGTTCCCGCCGCGAACGGACGCTGTTACTGGTCGCGGGTATAGCCCTGCTGTTATTGTTGCCGAAACTCCTCTCGCTTCCTCTCACCCACTACCGGAACAATGGGGCGCGACAGGTCATCCTGGCACAGCAGGAACTGCGCTGGCTGGAACAGCATCAGACTGCGATCGCTGATTTTCTGACACAGCGCGGCATAGCCCGTACGCAACCCCTCGCTGACCTCGTCAGCCAACGCGCTAAAGCCATGAATTTGCCGTTCACGGTAACAACGCTTCCCCAAACCAAAAGTGTCAGCGTTTCTGCCAGTGCATCTGTCGCTTTTCCGCGACTCATTGACTGGCTGATGCAACTGAACGAAAGCGAGGGTGTGCAGGTAACGCACCTTGCTGTGAAAAAAAACGCGCAGGGCATAACGCTCATCAGACTGGAATTACAAAAAAATGAATGATTTTATGCAGTTGGTTCAGAGCGCAACATTGTTGCGCATATTGCTGGCGACGGTCTGGGGAGTTTGTCTGGGGAGCCTGATTAACGTAGTAGTGTACCGTCTTCCCCGCATGCTGCTGGCAGGCAGGTCCCGCTTTAATCTTTTTTTACCCACCTCGCACTGCCCGCACTGCAAAACGCCCATATGCTGGTGGGATAATATTCCGCTGCTGAGCTGGCTGTGTCTTGCCGGCCGCTGCCGTCACTGTTCTGTCGCTATCAGCCGACGTTATCCGCTGGTTGAGACAGGGTTTATGGTAAACGCTCTGTTGCTGGCATACTGGATCCCCACATCTGAACTACTGGTGGCCGCGATGCTGCTCAGTGGCTTTTTGCTGACACTGTCACTGATTGATATAGATTGCAAGCTCTTACCGGACTCGCTGACACTGCCTCTGCTGTGGGCGGGTCTGCTGTTTCACCTGCTGATGCCAGACAGCCAGGTGACGCTACAGATGGCAGTGATCGGCGCAGTGGCGGGTTATATAGTGCTGTGGCTGCTTTACTGGCTTTTTTATTTTTCCACCCGACGCGAAGGGCTGGGCTATGGTGATTTTAAGCTGTTAGCGGCGCTGGGCGGCTGGCTGGGCTGGCAAAACCTGCCGCTGTTGTTATTGCTGGCTGCGGTAACGGGAATTGTTGCCGTCCTGCTGGGGCGCCACTGGAGTGGCCGCTCGCTGGAGGAACCATTTGCTTTTGGCCCCTGTCTGGCACTGGCGGGATGGGTTCTTTTTTTATGGCTATACTGCCCTAAACCTCTTTTTAGCATATAGACATGTATTTCATCTGCTTAGCTGACATCCAGTAAGCACTGGAAATATCTCCAACCGCGCAAAACCACAGATATCGCTTTTATTCATCCGGGCATTAAATGCATATAGCACACAAACAGGAAGGTTTTAATAAGATGCTTTAATATAAACCACTGACAGATTACAAAGCAGATTAAAATATAAAAAATCGCCTTAATAGTGACACAATAATTTAATCATACATTATCAAATCCTCATCAAAATGATGCTTATCGCCCCACTAATAACGATTAATAAAAAATAATTACTCACTACCAGCAGAAAGGATTAAGGTTAATTACGTCCGGGAACATCTGAATAAATATGGGTAGCCATTCTGGCTGATTGTTATCACAGACGTTCCTTCGGGAAACCTCAATAAATTATTGTAAGGATAGTATTGAAAAGATGAAAATGAATAAAATTATGTTAGCGATGCTGGCATTAAGCGTCAGCGGTGGTGCAATGGCGCATGGTTTTATTTTTGAGCCGCCTTCACGCGATACCCTCTGCAGCGCTAACTATTCACCTGTCGGTATTAAGAATGCTGAATGTGGTCAGGTTACCTGGGAGCCACAGTCGTCGGGTGAAAACGCTGATGGTTTTGATACCGCTAACCCATCATCAGGTCCGCGTGATGGTCATTTGCTCTCCGTATCTGGCGAGTCAGCCAATTATGAAGCGATGAACCAACAAAGTGCTGATCGTTGGTATAAAAATCCAATTCAGGCAGGTGCGCATGATTTTACCTGGCAGTTTACTGCAAAGCATCCGATTCACTCCATCAAATACTACATCACTAAGCAGGACTGGGATCCCAACCAGGTGCTGACCCGCGCATCTCTCGAAGCAGAGCCGTTTTGCGTCTACGACGGCCATAATTCCATACCGGGAGTGGATAGTGAAGGCAAGCCCGTTATGACTCTCACCCATAGTTGTACCATTCCACAACGTACCGGGTATCAGGTGATTTATGCTGGTTGGGATGTTAACGACACCGATAAGACCTTCTATAAGGCTATCGATGTGATGTTTGGTGAAGATTCAGACCAGCCCGGCACTCCTTCATCAGAATGGAAGGTCAACGTTGGCTCGATCAACCCTACCATCGATCTGAAAGCGGGTAGTAAGGTAATCGCACGCGTTTTTGATCAGGCTGGAGAAAACACGCGTCTGTCTGTTACGCTGGATATCGCCACTGACCAGGCAGGTATGAAAGCCAACTGGGCGCACGACCTGGCGGTAAAAATTAATGCGGAACAGGGCGATAAACTGCACGCTGGACAGAAAAATGCTGCCGGGGAAATTACGCCTGTCTACGGTTTAAATGATATCTATACGAAATCCGGTAGCCCGGTTAGCCGTGTAGAAATTGGCATCAACGGGGCCGGCCATGAAGACACCACCTCTGTTACTGTTACCGGCTTAAAAGACAGCTATAGCATTAATAACGGTAAGGTGACGCTGGATCTGAATTTACAGGTACAGGGTAAGGTAGCGATAGAGGGTAACGTATTCGATGCGAACAATCAGGTTAAAGGCCACTTCGATACAGGATTGCTGGAGGATACCGCTCAAGATATCACACTGCCAATGGAAACGGTCATGCCAGGCAACTATAGCCTGGTGATTAACTCCACGCAGGAGGGCAACACAGTTCCCCAACAAACTCTTATGTTCAAGCTGACCTCACAGGATGCCAGCGGTGATTATAATTACAGCTGGCCGGATGGTCTCGGCACATATAAAGAAGGCAATCGTGTTCTACAACCGAAGACTGGTAAAGTATACGAATGCAAGCCTTACCCTTATAGTGGCTGGTGCAACCAATGGACATCCAGCGCCACGCAGTATGAACCGGGTACAGGTTCCAACTGGCAGGATGCCTGGATCGAAAAATAATTTTCTCTCTTCCTCTGGTTTGATATAACAGTAAACAAGGCCCGCACCTTCGGAATGGGCCTTGTTTATTTTCAGCTTTAAATTATTACATCGGAAAGGGGATGGCCTCCGGGTCACCAGACAACCCCACTCTATAGAATATTTCAGATTTTTAATAAATATCAAAAAACGCTCAATTACTCTGTAAGCCATTTCTTCTGAAGAGCGTGTGAGGTATAACGGTAAATATTATTAATGTTAAAGCTCATGTGTTTTTTTAGTATATATTTAGAGGAAAATCATGCTTCCCATATCTCAGTGTGCATATTGTTTCAGAGGCAACACAGAAGACCCGGCTGTAAGAAGCAAGGAGAATAATGAAGTTATAACAAGGCAACCACAATTAAAGGCCGTGGGTGGTATTCGAAATTACAATGAAATATTCTCTTCGATTCCCTCTACCCCACTTTGCCATTCCGATAGTATGTTTAAGCGTCAGTTAGAAAAAGAGTTAACTGCTGATATTAAAGACAAACAAAAAAAATTAAATGATCTGGCTTATGAAATCAGCAAGAAAGATGCATTAATAAATATAAAGGAATACAGCATTTCGTGTCTGGGAAAAACACAGGAGCAACAAAGAAAAGAAATACAAGAGAACAAAGAAGAAATTAAAAAAATAAAATGTGAACTCAACAAGGCTAAAATAAAATCCAGACCACTTAACTCTGCAGTTGATAAAATGCGTATAAAATGGCCAGGTGTAATCAAGAGAATAAAAGCAATAAACATCAAAAGTAAAACATAAAAAATGACAGAAAGAAATTGACCCATAACAAAATAAACGTTTGTTTTATTTTATTTTATTCTTTTAAAGAAATAATAGTTCTAACTTGTAAATAATTCTGTGTGACTGTCGCCATATTAAAGGAGATTATACAGGCGGTCACCGAACTCGGGAATAAAAAACTCATTGCTATCGCATCCGGGAAGCCTTTCAGGTCATCCAAGCAGGCAATCAGGATGTCCTGAAGCCCCCGATTTTTCGGCACACTCAGCCAGAACTTCGCCCCTTTATTTTCTGGAAGTCACATATCCAGCAGTGCTTTCTGGCCTTTGGTATTAATCCTCAAACCCAGGAATACGGCGTTATGATTACACTGCCGCCGTGACGTATCTTCACTACCATACAGTCAGGATAAACAATGGGTACAGCTGTCGGTTCTGCCATTCGGTCACGTGTTCTTTAACCACTTCGGTGACTTTAGATATCAGCGTGAGCGACACATCAGCGTCATACATCTTTTTGAAAATGGCGATGATTTCGCGAATCGTCATACCCTTTAAAATCTGGCCGTCCATCTGCGTGACATGCATCTGCTTTTTCTTTATCAGTTGAGGTTTAAAGGTGCCTTCGCGGTCAAGCGGTGTAGTCAGCCTGGGCCTTACGGGAAGTATTAAAGAAGAGACCGGGCAGAAAATTACCGTAGCGGAGCTGCAGGATGACATGAGTGCCTGCCTTTCGGAAGCCAGCTCGACGCGCGAGCTGGCTAAAGATCCAGCAGGAAACGATGAAATAGTAGAGACCGTCATTCCTGGGTCAGAAAGTGCCTGAGTATGCGTCACTTGTACGTCAAGCCTCTGCCACAGCTGCAACCGACAGCGGTATTAAGCCAAATAACGCTTATAATGGGCCGGGTCGATGCGAACCGCGTTCTTTGCGGTAACGGGCAATAAGATCGCTCAAGGCGGTAATCGTCTTGGCCGCAATGGCACGACGTGTCAACCTTCCATGATGAATACGCGTTTTTTGAGTATCTACCATACCGACGAGTGGTTATCCGTTAACGGCCTGTGTAACTTCTGCTCAGCTACCAGAAGGACCGGCAGGCAATCATGTGAATAATCAATGAAACTGTTAGTAAAGAGTCCTCATCCAGTAATATCATACAGGACTTCGAATCAAGCCTTCTCCCAACCCTCGGTGCGAATTTTATTAGTGTTGCAATCTGTCTCAGCAAGATTGTCACCAATAAAGGATCAAACAAAATCAAAAATTAATTAAGTAAGAATAAAAATCAGGCAAGATAACAGACCAAAGTAAATCTCAGAAATAGCAAGGAAAAGGCATAAGGAAGCAAATCACATACAATAATGTACTGATATTGAACATCTTTCCGGCATGCAGCACTGTCGAAAATTACGGGTCCTGGTCATATAAAACTGCTTTCCGGCCTACGACAGACCTTCATTTCCGGCTTGCAAATACTTTCAGGAATGGCTTTTCAGTTCTTCCCTGTACAAATCCAAAACTTTTTTTGCGAATTCATCATTTTTGACATAAAAATAGCATTCAGGCACACTCAGTATTTCTGCCATCTGACACGCAAGAGTGTATTTAGGGGTATGAGTTCCCAGCTCATACTGAGAAATACGCTGCCTTGCGGTCGCTTCCTCTATGCCTATCATCACCCCAAGCCTTTCCTGTGTCATGACGCACATTTTCCGTGCTTCCCTCAATCTTTTACCTATCATCGGTAGTCCAGACAATCAATTATCATTGACATCTGTCTAGCATTACTTTACATTTAATTTGTAAAGTAATCCTTTACACCAAATATACACCAGGGAAATCATTAGTTTAAAATTTCTGCTTACGGGCTCCATCCTTCAGGTGTAGCCCTCTTTCAACGCGTGGAATCTTAAAGAGTTATTTATGTAACTCTAATATCGGGACGATGTTAGGGTGACGTATGAATTAAATTCCGCTTACCTTTTATTTCCTACAACTACCATATGCAATTCAAGTATCTCAGCCCTTGTCCCCCTCAATCATTGGCCAGCTGGTTTTGCTGGTCAACAGGACAATCGTTGCTTTCACTAAGTCTGAGGAGCCACCAGCAGGCAAGCATGTTGAATTATGGGGGCAGTTTCGTATCCCGAAGCCCCGCTCATCAGATCCAATAGGCAGTAAAGAGATTGATTTCTTTTTATACAACACAGAAAACGTCTGTACAGCGATTACTTCAACAAGTTCTTTATTCGCCTGCTGTGGCGGGAGGCCGGTTAGCTAAAAGATGCCGGGTGTTTAGAGGAAATCATCATAGAGTCTCGGTCCTAAATGGTCGTGATGCGCTTACGACGAAGCGGAGCGTGTCCAGCAAGACAAAGTCTGGCGTTTCCATGATCAGGACAATGGACTCTGCAGCTACAAATTCTTTGAAAAGAGCCGTGGCCACATGACCTGTGCAAAACGTACATGCTAACCGCCGGAATACCTGTCGGCTGCTCAGTATTTTGAAGTAAAAAGCAATCTGATGAAGTTGTTGCAGGAGAGGCGTTTGACGGAGTGTGATGATATTATCTGTATCAGAGTGGAAGCAGGATGACTGTATCTGGCTGTCCGCTCGATCTGTATGCAAGAAAAGTTGTTGCACGGGCCTTCCCGCTAAAAGCTGACAGCCAGACGACTCAGAACGCACTGACGGCGATGGCATGGCACGGCGTGAACGGCCGCCTGGGAGCCTGTTCCACTCGGATAGTAAGATTACCGCTGTCAGTTTTCATCATCATGCTTGCTGTTTTGTCAGCCCGGTGAGATCACTGATGGAATGAAGACTTCCGGGTTCCGTGCCCCAGACTCTGATCGACCAGAAATGTATTTTTCCCTGGCCCCATCAGTTGTCGGAAAGTATTTCATGCGAGCCTTCTCCTCACCGATGCGCGTGACGCAGGAAGGGCCTGTCGGCTTGTCTCTTTACTGTCCTGTCCAGGTTATCGTCAGGAGAAATGACGAACAGTTTCTGGAACAGGATTTGGCCTTGGCTGAGATAAAAACAGTTTGTCCATCGTTTGTCGTGGGTGGCGTTGATACACACAAAGCATTGCACGTTACTGCAGTGGTTGATGAAAAAACCACGTTTCAAGCAGTGAATTTTGCGACATCCCGGCTGGGATACCGACAAATGTTGGCATGGATGGCATCCTTCGGAATGGTCGCCCGTATCGGAGTTGAATGTACAGGCTCGTACAGTGCCGGCCTGCTACGCTACCTGCAGAATGCTGGAAGTAACTACTCCGGATAAAATGGAATGTCGTAGGCGCATACAAAACGACACGATCGATGCAGAAAACGCTACCCATGCTGCTTTTTCACCTATACGCACTGTCACACCCAGAATACGCTGCAGAATGATGGAAGCGCTTCGCGTCCTGAAAGTCTGTCGAAAAACGGCAGTTTCCGCGCGGCGTATACGCTGCAAATGATCCAGATGAATATCGTTTCTGCCCCGGATGAGTTACGTGATCAAATACGCAATCTGTCCCGGATGGAGCTGATCAGGATCCTTGCTGCATGGCGGTCAAATGTTACTGTGAATCGCAATATTCAGAATGCTTATCGGATTTCCCTGAAATCGCTGACTCTCCGGTATCCTGAGCTTCACGCTAAAATAGCAGTTCTGGATGTCATGATAGCGTCAATCGTTGATGAACTGGCGTCTGAACTGATTAAGCGTTAAGTGGTGGGCTATGTATCTGGTTCGCAATTGCTGATTACTGCCGGTGATAATCTCCAGCAGCTCCACTGAGCCCAGCTTCGCGACAGTGTGCGGGATAAGTCCAGTGCCCGTCTTCTCCGGCAAAAAACGTCACAGATTGAACCGTGGTGATGATCGTACAGCGAATAGTATCCTACATATTATCGTTACAGGCCGATTACGCACGGCCACGAAAACACAGACGTATGTGGCAAAACGGGTAGCGGAAAATCACTCGAAAATGGAAGTGTTGTGCTGCCTGAAACGTTATATATCATGCGAAGTCTTTACGCTCCTGCGCAATCAAAATCGGCAGATAAACAGTACTCAAATAACAACTTGACTCTAAGAAGGGCGTCCAGAGAACCCGGTACAGCAGCATGTCGTATCGGCAATGTTCAGCCGGTATGGGTATGGAATAGTCGCAGGAGAAAATGCCGGGATAATTCCCTCACTTAGCGCTCCGTATTCTAAAAAGGAAGAGGTTCTTCGTAATGGATAATATAAGCAGAAAAGAACGTGTCATTTTACCCGAGTGGTTATTACAATAGTATACGGTCATACAAACTCCCATGCCAGAATGTATGATAAGATTTTACTTCCTATTTTGAAAAGGTGATGTCCACCTTAACATGGACATCACCTTTTCTGAACTTATGTTAGCCAGCATACCGGTTAGCATCCCTGTCAGCTAACCGGCAATCACAATGTTTATCAACGGTATTATAGTGGAGGGGGAGCGTCGAAATTAACTCCACGGGCTATATCACGAATAAATGTTTCCAGATGCTCAGCACTGTTCATTAACAGATAACTGCGAAAAACAGGATATTTATTTAAGAAAGTAATTATATTATCGGGATAGGGAATATTTCTTTCCCGGATAAAACTCAATATAGCCCCTTGCAAGTCTGATTCAACGCCCATACTTTCCAGGGAGGTCCTAATATTTAAGAAAGCATCCCTGGCATTTGTCGAGCGACCCGTTGCCGTTCTGGGAAGATAGAAATAATCCCTGGAATTTATCGCTGCATGCGTTGCTTCATGAAGGAGAGTATCGGTGAGATCATGCGTCAGAGTTCTTCTGTAAGGATCGATATGCATGGGATTAACCAAATATGAGCTGTCAGTAACAATGGCTATCGAAGGGTTATTTGAAAAATAGCTTACGGCATTTGGAACCTCTCTTAACTCTTCCTCGGTCAGGAGTGAGGAAAATTCCCCTTCGAAAGAATTTTGTATCTGTCTCGTTGACATAATAAATATGTTTCTGTAACTCTGACGAAGAGACTGGTAAAAAAAATCTTGTACCCTGCCTACAATTATTGTAAATCTCTCTATCGCCATATCTAAAATTTTTTGATCATTTATATTTAAAGCTCCACAAAAATATTCTCTTAAATAATTTAAGAATTCTGGATCATTTGCTCTCGTACTGAGCGTCTGACGAAGGCTGCTAACCAATTCAGAAGCATATCTTATATGGGGCCGTGCAATGACTTGTGTTTGCCTTATATATTCAGGCACCTCTCCTGAAACGTCGCTGGTAATACCCCGGGTAATGATAAAATCCTTCCCTTTGAATTCTCTTTTAGCAACAGAATTTAATATAACAATTTCATTCTGATTGTCCCCGGGGGGCGCAGGTATTTCAGGAAAACATACCAAATCTCCGGCCTGCTGCATGCCGCTCGCATTAGTATCAACACTCGCATCAGAAACAACATCCGTATGGGTATCAACGTTTGTGCTGGTTTCAAAATTTGTATTGGCATCACTCCTTCCATCCGTTTTAGCGCTGCCCGCTGCGTGCGCTAATATTCCAGCTCCAGCCACAAAACCAGCACCGACTACTCCAGCGCCAGCACCAATACCATAAAATGGAACAGGTACCGATATATATTTTTCTAAAACATCTTCTGGCGCTTCAGTTCTGGTGATATTCTCGTTTGGACTGTTATTATTTTCCTTTATATTATCTAATAACGCATCCGATCCGCAAAATAATGGATCTACAACTCCAGAAAAAGAACAAAGAACTTTTTCAATTAATCTGAACTCTCTGCTATCAATATATAAATGTGATGCATTAAGGATTTCCCTGAGCCTTGGTATAAAGATTCTTTCAGCTATCAGTATTGCCGCTACTTTACGAAACTTCAGGCTTCTAAGTTTAAATAAAGAAAAACCAATATCCGGATAAAGGGAGCAAATCTTATTAGAATGCGTGTCAGTCCTTATTTTATTACAGGCATTCCGATCCAAATTAAACAAAACAGTAGAAAGATAGTCTGCTATATAATTACCATTATCTTTAGACGCCAGCTTTTTAGCTGACTGTTCGAATAAAAGAGTGATATTTCTTATTATAATTTCTAATCGTCCGCTTATAAATGTTTCGGTGCGAATATTTTCAGGGTCGCTATAAAAAACAGTTAAATCAATGCACTCCTTTTGCAACTGATCAAGTTCAGTCTTGCTGGAAACCTCCCCTAGTTTTTTAATAATCCAGCTTGCGTTAACCTGTTGTTCATTACTTATAAAATCAATATTTACTCCTTTATCCCTGCCAATTTCTCTTACTATAATAATAAATTGATTATAAATCGGATCTATCTTTAGCGCGTGTGCAATACTTATTTCTTCAAGGTTTTTTAGTGTGGATAAAATGATATTAATTAACTCTCTTATAAAATTCCCCTCATTAACAGTAACATTATTTTTCTTCAGATTATCAGATGATTGCATTAGGATAGGATAAAAATATCTGTTATAAAACGCCCTGTCCATTTGTTTTTTTATTATGAGATTATTGATTGCCTCTGGTACACTATGACTTTTTTCTAACTTATCAAAATCGGAAAGAATAGTTAAATTTATTAGCCTGTTTTCCAGATCTTCCCTGCTTTTTTCAGTTGTTGTTTTTATTTTCGTGATTTCTGGGGGGCAGATGCATTTTCTACTCTCATTTGAAAGCGTTAATTTTGTGGTGGGGGCTAAACCCACCTTTTTTCTGAAACTGTAAACTGCCTCACAGTTTTTAAAATCTTCTTCAAATTCACAGCGCGGTATCGGTATTTGTAGAGCGGGCAATGGCTGCCTGGTATTATTCCATAGCATCCCGATTTCTGGCACATTACTTACAGTACTTTTTGCCAGGCTTTCTGACGGGCAAATACAGCGTGCGACACCCTCATTGATGGTCAACTTTGTTGAGATTTCCAGACCAGCCTCTTTTCGGAATTTATATGCTTCTTCACATGTATCCAGATCTTCCTTTAAATCACACGTAGCTTCCTGCATTGGTGTGGTAAGTGATATAGGTATAATTTTCCTTTTATCCTGCAATTTTTCGGCTCGAGGCCCGGAATAAACATCAGTCAATATTTCAGCTTCAGGCTCCAAAGTGATGTCTTCTCCCGGGCCGAGTTTCATTGCGTTATCCCTTGCATCCCCCCTGTTATGTCGATGTCCTCGACTACTATAATAAGTAGTTGCAGAAATTCCTCCAATAAGCAACCCTGCTCCCAAAATCTTTCCTATCCATCCATTAATTTTTATTCCTGGCTGCCGTATTTCGTTTTCTGCTTTCCTGGCCTGTAAAAGCATTTCCCCTTCAAAATATAGGCCCCCACCTTCTCGTATTATTTCTTTATATTCTGGGTCATTAACCTCTTCAACCTCTTCGTGTACTTTCTCGCGAGATGAAGAAATATCCTTCAGCCAATCCCACCATTTTCCTGCATTACAGCGGTGACTTTCCCTTACGTCCGGGACCGGAAAAATCAAATTATATTCAGTTGAAGGCGAAACTGCACCGATATTTTGGCAGAGACTTTTCAATTTAGACGGCCTCCTTTTTTCATCTTCTGAATCAGGAATAACAACATGAGAATTAATATTACTTTTTTGCATGGAATGTGAATTTGTTTTCAGCACTGTTAGCCCCCTCATCAGGAATCACATCAAAGGATAATCTCAAATAAAAAGCAACTGAGAATCTATCCCAGATTTAGTAAGAAATTAGAATCATCCAAGATGATACATCTACCACTACACTTCTCCTTATTTTAATAAGAAAGGGAATTTTTAATAAATTTAATCGGATTAGCTGCATTATGCTTACAAAAAATGACTTTCTGTTAAAACCCGGGTTTAATAAGCAACAGGGTTTTCACAATGTTCCGTTTGAGTTGGCTGCCCTTGTAACGGTAGACAATCCTGCCGTATATTTTGCGTACAGGATAAGCGTATAAGCACATCACCATTTCCCCCCCGAATTTAAAGAAGAAGCCGTCCGTCAAATTACAGAACGCGGTTATTTCGTTGCTCATGTTTCTTACCGCCAAGGTGTCTCTGCACACAGTCTCTACAAATGGCTGCGGGCTATCAAACCGGATAACAGCGGGCAACATGCCTGTGGTTTACTGAATGCCAAAAGCGATCTCCTGAAGCTACGGGCGCAACTGAAACGCACCGAAGAATAGCGGGATATCCTGAAAAAGGCCGCGCTCGGTACTTTACAAGAGAGCCCGACTGAAGTACCGCTTTATCAATGAACATCGAACGGTATGGGGTACCATGACGATAGGTCGGGTACTGAGTGTCACCCGGGCGGGGTTTTATGCGTGACTGCATAACCCCGTCTCCGGGGGCGTCAAAGATAACCAACATCTGCTGATGCTCATCCGCGATTCGTATTCACTGAGCGGTGGCGTATACGGTTATCGTCGGGTTCATGGCGATCTGAGCGAAACAGCAGAAACCTGCGGTAAAAATCGGGTGGGATGTATCATGCAACTGAACCGGATAAAAACAGTACGTAGCTATAAAGCTCCGCGTTGTATAGCGGGCAAACCTTCAGGCATTGCCTCCAATCGTGTACAGCGGCAGTTTACTATTGTTCGGCTAATCAGAACTGGGTGACCGTTATCACCTGTATCCCTGCCTGGCAGGGCTGGCTGTATCTGGCGGTGGTCATCGCCCCCTTCGCCCGTAATGTGGTGGGATGGTCGATGAAACCCACGCTGACACGGGAGCTGGCGCTGGATGCGCTGATGATGGCCATATGGCGACGTAAACAGCCAGAGCAGGGCATCGTGTACTCAGATAGTAATAGTGTCGGTGTCAGTTTTCATCGTCACGCTTGCTGTTTTGCCTAGCCGGTGAGGTCGCTGATGCAGTGACGACTGGCAGCGCTTCTGGCGGGCTCACAATCTCGCTCGGGGCACGAGCCGATGTGGCAACTACCAGGATAATGCGGTAGCAGAATCGTTCTTCAGTTCGCTGAAAAAAGAACGTATCAGGAACGTATCGATAAAACACGGGAGCAGGCCCGGACCGATACATTCGATTACATTGAATGTGTTCTACAACCGGGCTCGGCGGCGTCAGTCCGGAGACCTTTGAACAGGCCCCGTCGTAAGGACAGAAAATGTCTATAGTGACGGGATCAGTCAACTTCTGCCGGCATAGGGCAGTCCATAAATGACTTTGAGGTGTCTGTTAATCCTGTGGCGATTCACGCGTTTTGTATATGGGTTAGTCCCTTATATTAAACCTGATAACTGGCAATTTTTTAATGAATTGTTCCTGGATTGGCCGCAATCAATACAACTTATCTGTAGCGTAAAAAAATTTAAAATGGTCGTAATTATAGTATCCGTTTAGCCCCTCGATTTTTGCCTAATTTACCCGGGTACGCTTACGCTCAGAGAACAAATTTTTATCCAATTTTAATGGGAATATACCCTTATGGAAAACAGAAAACCTCCTGTTTAACTGGTGGTTTTTTAGAGGGGGGTGGAAACGGACAAGCAGACTAATGATGGCCTGATAAAGTAACTCGCAATCCGTTAATATACACTTAGTCATTTTCACCGCCTCCCGATATAAGATGAAATGCCCCGCAGAGTCGATCAATTCCAGACGAAAGCTACTTTTCCCCTCCGATACAACTTCTGCCCCTGCGATATAATAATCACCTTCCGTATGGTTCAACAGGCTCAGGACACTTTTATAATCCTCACAATGACGAGTAAAAACCGAAGGTACAATACTAATGCCTTCTTTCTTCAGTCCCAATAAAAGTTCAGAAAGTTGATCATGCAACTCCAATGAAAATTCACGATCGCGCATATGAAAAGGAAAAATGGCAATACGCAGAGTCTTCTTTTTTGTACTGCTTTCGCCTTTATTTACCTTTTCTTTACTTTTCAGGGGATAAACAAAACAGTAACCTTTACCATAAACGGTTTCAATAAATTTCCCTTCATTACCTTTCCCAAGACGTCGGCGTAGCATATACAGGCAGCGAGTCAGGGATTCATCTGAAACAATCCCTCCACACCAGACCTGATTGACTATACTTTCTTTGGTTACTATCTCACCAGCATTATCCAACAATAAACGCAATACTCCCAGCTCTTTAGGTGGGATTTTAAACATATGACCATTTTTTGTTAATTGGTTATTTTCACTTAGACAAAAATCACCAAATTTATATTCAAACATTTTCGCCCCAAAACTAACAGAATTAAACAGCGCCTTCCTTATCGGAATATTTTATAGATTAGAAAAATTTACCTGAAACAAAAAAACGAAAAACGAAAAACGAAAAACGAAAAACGAAAATTTAAGTATGGTTTAACCAATTAATCGAATATGCAGCTTAAAATTCCTTCCACAAAAGCATAATCCCATTTCAATTAAAAGATTACAAATAACGATCTTTAAAAGAGGAATAATGTAACAAGAAGCATCTAAGATCATTCAAATGTGACATTCATTACAGCTCCCCCCCTAAACAAAGCATTAACAAAAGTAATTTAAAAACTCATTCTTCGTAAAATTTTATTACCATACAGGTGATGTTTGATCACTGCAGAAATATGAAGAATAACAAGCAAAGCCAGGGTGGTACAAGAGAAGACGTGACATTTATTAAAAACTGATGTTAATGCAATTTGGTGAAAGGGTTGTGGGATTTTAAAAATATTAAATACATTAATATCACTTTCCATCATCAGCACACCCGTAACCAGAACCAAGGTAATATTAATGTACAGAATGACGTGTACAAAATTTGCCAGGCAGCTGCTGAAACTTTTCCTTTTATCATTTAAAGGCTTACCATGCTTAAAGAAATAAAAAACCCTGATAAGAAAAAATGGAATAAAAATAGTCGTTAAAGAAACATTAATAAAACCAATAAGAGCTTTGCATGATGGTGAAGCAGCAAATAAGCCAATGTAAAATCCACTTACTGTTGCCCAAATAATTACGACCGCAGAAAGCCAGTGTAGTAAGACCTGCTGCCAGGAATATTTCACTTTCATTTTATACCCATTATATTAACAACTAAATCATAATGACCATACAATCGAATTGACTGAGTCAATCCATATCAGGACATCGAATGAATATGATGCAATAATTGTATAGAAGTATACTTTGAAATTAAGCCAGCAGGGTCTTCTTCTGATGTAGGAAATTTCCCAAGAAGCTCCCTACGGATTAATAACCATTACAATTACTGGTATGCCAGAAAGCTGATGATGGCCAAAAAAATTTCCAGAACCAAAGATAGTTTTAAAAAATTTAATTGGATCTTTTTTGATTTTCAGCCATTGCTTCACAGATATTTTCTATAAATAGCTTCAGGCCAGTACTTAACTGCTCTGTCGCATCGTCCACCGCTCCGTCTATGCTGCCATCTGTATGATTGCAGGCTTCGAGCTTTTCACAGGCACAGAGTAAATACTCAGTATCGATGATTCTGGCAACACCTTTAATTTTATGGGCCAGTTCGGTCATTTTCAGTAAATCATTATCCTGTTTAAATTTAGTTAACAATTCAATATCCTGATAAGTGCTATCAAGCAAACCCTGAAGAAACTGCGCATTAGATTCTGGCAGGCCGCCGGTGAGAGGCTCTATAACCTGTAACAATGCCGGTAGTTCAGTCGGAAGCTGCGGGGGGCTCAGCATATGGGCGCTATTCAGCCATTTCGCTAAATCGTTAATGGTACTGGGTTTGAACAGACAACCATCCATACCCGCCTCAAGACAGCGGGTGTGGACCTCAGGCTGTGCGTTGGCGGTAAACCCCAGCAACAGACAACGCGGGCGACATGACGATGCTTCAAGGTGACGAATCTTCTGCGCCAGCGTATAACCATCCATACCGGGCATATTGCTGTCAATAATCACTACGTCAAACAATTGTTGATGTTGCCAGAGGTCTAAACCTGCACAGCCATCTTCTGCTTCACTTACCCGGTGCCCGAGGTATTGTAATTGCTGTCTCATTAGCAAACGGTTTGGCCGATAGTCATCGACAATTAAAATATTCATCGATTTACCCGTAGAAAGGCCCGTCTTTTCGTGGGCAATCGGTAGAGCGGTAGCCTTTGCGCAGGGTAAACGCAACGAGAGCATGACAGTCGTTCCCTGCCCCGGTTCGCTTTCAAGCTGTAGCGATCCCTGCATCATTTCGCAAAGGGTGCGGCAAATCACGAGCCCCAGACCAGCGCCCTGTCGCGCTGACTGTTGGGAAAAATCTAACTGGCTGAAAGGCTGAAAAAGACGCGTCTGGGCTTGCTGAGAAATGCCCGGACCGGTGTCACTGATGGTAACCTTTACATCAATTTCATTTGATGGCAGCAGTTGATGATCTAATCTGACTTTCACCAGCCCTTCCACGGTGAACTTCATTGCATTGCTGAGAATATTCGAAACGATTTGCTTATAGCGTAATGGATCGATCATCAGCAATCGCTGTTCACCACCAGTGATGTCGAATGTCAGCGTAAGACCTTTTTGCGCCGCCACACCGGAAAATATGCGAATGACGGATTGTGTCAGGCTAACTACTTCAGCCTGCTCAACATGTAATACCATATGGCCGGATTCGATACGTGCGATATCGAGGATATCTCCCACCAGATCAACCAAACCGTTAGCGGCATCAAAAGCCACATCAAGCAATTGTAACGGCTGATTATCCCGCTCACTTTTTTTAATAGCCAGTTCCAGTATGCCGATAATGGCATTCAGAGGGGTGCGAATTTCATGGCTCATAGTAGAAAGAAAGGCGGTTTTTGCCCGGCTGGCCGCTTCAGCACGATCGCGCGCTTCGCTTAACTGCTCAAGTAACTGCTGCCGTTCAGTCACATCCAGCCAGCCACTGTATACTCCTGCGATATCACCCTGGCTATTATGATAAGGCACCATCCAGTGAAATACAGTTCTGTTCTGCTTCATATGGGTATAGGATATAACGCGATCGCACATCATCGGTTTCCCTTTTTCCATGACGTGCTGGTAATCCTGATGCATAGCCTGCGCCAGAGCTTCGGGAAGCGGCAGCATGGTGATATCTTTGTGCAAGGCCTGTTCTTTAGTCACGTTTACTTCCTGTAAATAACGACTATTACAGGCAATCAATATGCCACGGCGATCGCGCACATAGATGGGATAAGGCATGCCATCCATTAAGGCGTACATAAATTCCAGATGTTCACTAAGCGCCAATTGTGCACGCTCACGCTGACGAATTTGGTGCCGTAATCGTACCCCCCAGCCGAGTGATACCAGCAAAATAGCCAGGGATAAAACGCAGAATTGCAGGATCATGCTGTGCCAGGTGCGCCATACTCGCCCCCCCTCCAGCACATGTTCTGAATCCCAGCTGGTTTCCAGTCGCTGCACATCTTCCTCAGGCAAACTTTCCAGCACCTTATTGAGGATCGAAAGCAATTCCGGCTCGCTGTTTAACATAGCGAAAGCGATAGTCGCCGGTGAACTCGCCACTTTTCCGGCGATACGTAGCCTGCCCTGATCATAGCGTCGAAGCTGGTACTGAGCGTTAAGACGCGTTGTAACCGCCCCCTCAACCTTTCCTTTCGTGATCAGTTCAACGGCAGGGGCCACATCGTCTTTTTCTATTAAAGTGATTTGCGGATAGTGGGCGGCTATCCAGCGATTTACCGGACTACCTCTGCGTACCGCCAATTTTTTGCCTTGCATATCTGACAGCGTAACCGGTGCCTGACGAGAATTTTCGGTCAACAAGATATAATCGCTGCTTATCCAGGGGTGTGAATAGACCAATTCACTGACGCTCCCCTCCATCAGCGCCCCAATCATATCCACCTCGCCCTCGGCCAACATTTGCTGCATTTTTGCTACGCTGTCGACATTCCGGACGACAAAAGAGATACCGGTGCGAAGGCGTATCACAGTCAACAAATCTGCGCCGATACCACGAAAGTTTTCATCATTATCAATAAATGCCACCGGAACGTAAGAATCAGAAAAAACAACCCTCACGCGGGGATGTTGTTTAATCCATGTTTTTTCTCGTTCAGTAAAGTGCAGTGGCGCGATGCCGGAGTTTGCTGTTACTCCCTGTTCTTTCTCAGAGGCAACCGGATGCTCAGCCGTAGAGTATGCAAACGGCCCCATGATGGGCGAAGCGGCAAAAGTCAGGGTGGCCGCACCTGAAATAAGCGCAGCCAGCCACCATGCCACAACAGATTTGATAAAAGAAAAAATGGTTAACTGCATATTAATTGACGATGGCGTGCCGTTTAGCCAGGTCGATTAAATCTACCAAATTGTGAGCATCAAGTTTTTTAAGCAGACGTGTTTTATAGGTACTGACCGTTTTATTGCTCAGCAATAAATCATCGGCAATTTGCTTATTTGCCCAACCGGATGCCAGACGTTGTAATACTATCATTTCGCGTCCTGAGAGTCTGGCCAGTCTGGCCGCCTCAGAATTGCCCCCCACAACGCGGCTAAACATCGTGCTGGCAATCTCTGCAGGAAAGTAAATTCGTCCTGCGCGCACTGCCCTGACCGCTTCATCCAGTTCACTGAGGTCTTTGCTTTTAGCAACAAATCCGGCCGCCCCTGCCTGAGCACAGCGAGCAGCATAATGTTCGGCAGATTGTGAGGAAAGCACAAGAACTTTTAATGGAAGCTTCAGCGCGGTTAAACGACTAATGACCTCCAGCCCATCCATCATTGGGATACCAATATCAAGGATGACTAACTGAGGAAGCAGCGTTTTTGCCAGGTTCAGTGCTTCGGTGCCCTCACCGGTTTCCCCAATCACCTGAATATCATTACGTCCGAGTACCAGCTTAACCGCCAGCCTGACAACAGGATGATCGTCTACAATTAATGCATTCATTTTTCCAAATTCCCTGGGGTGTGGTGTATTAAAAATTACTGCCTATAAAATGAGACCTTAATCTCTAAGAAAAGCCATGGCAACAGTGAGAATTTACTGTTAGCAACATGTCCGATACATAAAACGGTTACGGCCATGGTTAAATTAATAATTTGTTAATTGTTTTTCAGCGCTTCGTTGGCAGCTTTACGGCAACAGCGAATAAATTTTCACCGCACTGGCTGGTGAACCGCCCTAAGCTGACGCAGCACTGGCATTCCCAGTGGTAATAACGCCATTATTTTATTATGTAAAATAATGATAAGTGATGAATTTTTATGTAAACCTCCTGTTACCTGATGTTTTACTGCTGCAATAAGCATCAAAAAATGTCTCAAAGGGTATCCGATTAAACCTGCTGATAAGACAAACATTATGATTTCCAACAAAAAGCTTAAATATGCCGGAAATACAGATTTGCTGAACAACTCCTGATGACGGCAAATGCTATATTAATTCTCATCGAAAAAAAAGTTTTTTGAACAAAAAATCATCTTACCTCCTCATTGTAAAAAAGAAACCAAAATTTCATATCATAAAAAAATGAAAAAATTAATCATCTAAATGCCATGAATGTTAAGAATAAGTTATTACAGGACACATCCGCTTAACTTTCATGAACTTTGCGATAAACATCATGAGACAGCCAAAAAGCTTTCGAGCAGGCCAAAGAAACTGATGAGGGAGATGATGCCATTGCTGATTTATGTAGGCAGTAAAACACAGGAGGGAAATATTATTGCAGATATTTAGAATAAAGAAAGCCAGTAATCAGTACACACCCTGCTTAAGCAAGAAATGAAAACTGATGGCTTCACAAGTCGAACTGCGTTTCCATCACTTATATGTATATGACAGCCCGACTTTAAATGGCGTCAGCGCGTCCGTTAAAGCCGGGAGGCAAACTGTTACATAGTGAAATTACTTCTGAAAACCTTCGCCTGTTACACCAGAAAATTAAAATGGTAAAACAGGCGCTTTATCATTTCGCTCAACTTCTTGCATTTCAATGCTATAAAAATCAGTATTTGCAATTTTTTTAATAGAAGTCACTTTAAAGTTCGCTAGCGGAGAATAAAGCCGCTCTTTTTCGTCATTATCGAAACGTAGCCCATGGCCTGGCGTAAGTGGGTTGCTGCTGTTACCGGTAATCTTAAAGATAACTTTGACATTACCCTGGCTATCTTTTGCGAATTCTTTAGCAACTTCCCTGGAGAGGGAAGTGGATAAAAATTGCCCAGGACGATATAAAAACTCACCCTTACTGAAATTTTCTAATAAATTATTCATTCCTTGCAGGGTCATGTTTTGACCGCGCCAGGTGGTGATATTTTTCTCTGAAGGTGTGTACATTGCTTCAGCTCCTTTTTTAACCAAACCAGGTAAATCCTTACAAAGATATTTTATTTCATCTTTTATCTCTTTATTACCTTTGCTAAAAATCGTATCACCATGCACTTTTTCGTATTCAGCGATCACTTTACTTCCCGTAAGAGAACTACTCTCCAGTGAATTTGAAAACTGATATCGCGCCTCGATATTCACTGCGGCACAACCGATATTAGACTGATAGATAACAGAAAAGTCACTACGGTTTTTTTGCGAGAATTTTTTCTCAGACTCTATTCTCACTAACGCTTGATTTACCGTGTCTAATTCCCTTTTTATATAATCCTTTTCAGTCTGTAGGCTGTTCATTTGGCTTCCTAATTTCAGCTCTTCTTTCTTCAACATATTTGAAGTTTGTGCTATTTTTTCTGCTTCTGAGGCTTGCCATATTTTAGCCTGAGAAACGGTTGCTTTACCTGTCTGACAGCCAATTAGTTCAGATGCTTTCTGTCGTTCTGTTTGATAACGTTTAGAGAACATTACTCTTTTTAAGAAGTTATTTCCGTTACCATATTTAAAATGGTTACTTTTCAGGCGAATAGTGGCATTCTCGCCGTGACGACTCGAAATTCCCGTGAGAGATTGAGAATAAAAGTTGTAGGCTGCTAATTTTTTATTATTTAAGTCAACCTTATTCTGAAGAGCAGTTTGAGTATTTGTAACTTTTTTTAACTCTCTTGCTATCACGCTCGATTCTTTTTTTAATTCTGCTTCTTTTTTCTGCAACGTTGTAATTGTAAGGTGTGGATTGAAACTTCGTTCGATACCAAATGGCATAATGAAACCCTTTTGAATATTAAAGCTATATGGTTATTTGCCTTACAGCTCTGTGCTGATTAAAACAGCAAATATATCGAACTATAACCGAATAATCATGATGAGTTCATACTCTGAATATTATCAAATGCATAACTTACCGCATAACAAAAGGTCACATTTAGCTGTCAGATTTATCCTTAATATATAATGTTGAGTTCGTCTCAATAATATGATAAAGATCACTCACAGTTTCCAATCCCTCCATCATCTTTCCATCAAAGATAAACTGGAACTGTTCTTCTGTTGCCATAGCAATATCCATTAGTGCAACCGAGTCTGCCAGTAAATCTGCTATCAGGTGTTTTTCAGGCGTAACGTCCTCAATAGCACATCCCAGACAGGCCGCAAGCAGTTCATTAGTTGTGGTTTGCATTGACGTAGTCATGTGTTCATTTCCTATGTAATTCAAACACTAATCCAGGGTTCCTGTAAATATCAATGTGCTCTGCCTGTCTACAAATATTTTTCAGACAGAGCGCATTAGTTACGGTAATTTCATTTAACCTTATCTTCTTGGCCTGGACTCTAGAGTACTGTTACGCATGCTCACCTTTTGCTGGCTTTATACTCCCGCAATACCATTTTAGGCGGTGGATTTACTTCTTTGGCTGCTGCATTACTGTGCCAAGAACCACGCGTTATACGGGCCGCAACCATCGTAGGACTGGTGTCATCACCCGCTACATGTGGGTCCGCAATCATACCGTCCGGCGTCAGTATTGTTCCCTGATACCCTGAGGACCCCGGGCTGCCCCGGTAGAGCGCTCCCTGTCTGACGTCCCAGTGCCTGACGTCTCCATTCCCCGAAGCAGCGGGCGGTTCTGCAGATGCAAA